>Ga0326511_10000254_pt1 | contig 45108 bp, 39 predicted proteins | sample 0_2496_0518_D_FD_203701 | JGI IMG/M metagenome (GOLD analysis project Ga0326511, IMG submission 203701) | Bovine rumen microbial communities from UC Davis, California, United States - 0_2496_0518 | ecosystem: Host-associated > Mammals > Digestive system > Stomach > Rumen | place: USA... | reverse complement strand
AATCGAATCACTGAGCTGATATTATTCTATTACCGCCTACATGTGCCCAATATGCCAGAATTGCGGTCATTCGATGTGTTAAAAGAATTGTTTGTGTGAACTTCTGAATGATGATAGGACAATAAAAGAGGCTCTTTCTGCATCCGAAAGAGCCTCTTTTGTACGTGATGATCGTTCTGTAGTCAATATACTTATTTCAGCTTGACAGCTTCAAGAACAGCCTTGATCATATCTTTCTGCTCCTGGACGTCGCTGTTGCCGTCGCCCGTGAAGTCAAATACGAGTGCACCCTTGTCATCGGGAAGCATCGTAGCGCCATAGACTTTGTAGAAGGCATCTTTCTTGGAAAGAAGGGTAAAGGTCATGTCGCCTGCCTGGATGGTACCATCGGCTTTGAGTTCCTGGTTCAGGTTGCCCTTCCACTCATCAATGCTCTCGATATAGTCTTCTACTTCAACGTTCATGTAGAAGTCAGGTACGTGGTCGGTTGTCTTCAGGTTAGCCTGGTATTTGCCGGGTTCGCCGTTCTTGCCCCATCCTTCAGGGATGGTGAAAGAGAAGACTTCGTTCTCGATGAGGTTGGGATCAGCCTCAACTTCTGCTGTTGCTGCTGTTGAATCTTTAGCAGTTGAGTCGGCTTTATCGCCACCAGCTGTCTTGTTGCCACATGATGCCAGTGCGATAGCTGCCATCGCTACGATGACGAAACTAAAAATCTTTTTCATTTTACTTTTGGTTTTTTTAATTAAACATGAAGGTTATTATGGTGAGCTATTTAAAGCTGATAACACCCTGTACGGGTTCTCCGTCAGCGTCGTCTTTCTTGTCCGCATCAGCTCCTTGCTTGCGAATTTCCTCCAGCATCTGTCGGGTACGCTTGTAGGTAGGTGTGTTCTCAACAGCAAGGATGATGTCCTCGTTGTCAAGGTCTTCCGTGCGGAAGAGGAAAATGTGTGCACGACGCTTGTATTGCGTGTTGCTACCATCGCGTCCGTAGTAACGGTTGCGTCGGTCTTGGCGTGTTGCAGCCAGTTCTTCTTCGCGTGCAATACGGTCGGCCTCTTCCTGTGTATGTTTCTTCAGGTGATTGCTCATTCCATCAACGTCCTCAATGCCGAAGCCGGTAGCCAGAATGGTCACCTTGACTTTCGTATCGAGATTCGGATCAACAGCAAGTCCCCATTTTAGTTCAAACTCGCTACCAAAACGACCCATAAAGTCGTTGATATCGTTCATCTCATCCATCGTGAGCGTCTGGTTGGCGCCCTTCTCATTTGAGAACGTGATGGAGAGCAGGATTTTCTTGGAGTTGTAAATGTCGTTATCGTTGAGCAACGGCGAGGTGAGTGCATCCTCAATCGCACGCTTCACACGACCTTCGCCTTCTCCGTAGCCTGTTGACATGATGGCTACACCACCGTCTTTGAGTACGGTTTTCACATCATTGAAGTCGAGGTTGATGATACCATGCACGGTGATAATCTCTGCAATAGACTTCGCGGCTACGCTCAACGTGTCGTCTGCTTTGCCGAAGGCATCAAGTACCGTCAGTTCAGGATAAATCTCGCGCAGTCGTTCGTTGTTGATAACCAGCAGGGCATCAACGTGTTTCGACATTTCGTCCACACCATCGAGTGCTTGATCGATTTTGCGATCGCCCTCGAAACGGAAAGGAATGGTTACGATACCTACAGTAAGGATGCCCAGTTCTTTGCTGACGCGCGCCACAACAGGAGCTGCTCCTGTTCCGGTTCCGCCACCCATTCCTGCGGTGATGAATGCCATCTTGGTTCCATCGTTCAGCATATTGGTTACATCCTCAATACTCTCTTCAGCAGCCTCGCGAGCTTTCTCTGGTTTGTTGCCTGCACCCAATCCCTCTTTACCTAATTGAATATGCACGGGGACGGGTGAGTCGTTCAGCGCTTGATTATCCGTGTTACACAATACGAATGATACATCGTGAATACCTTCACGATACATGTGGTTGACGGCATTGCCGCCACCACCACCGACACCAATCACTTTGATGATGCTGTTTTCCCTCTCCGGCTCTCCGAAATCCAGAATGTCAAATGTTGGAATATTGTTCTGATCCATATCTCTTGTAATGCTTAATTCTTATTTCTGTTATTCTTCTTCGGGACCCATGATGGTTTCACCGAACTTCTTAATACCACGTAGTGTTTTGTTCCAGAAACTATTCTTACGACGTTCCTCTTCTTCCTTAAGCTGACGCTCTTCTTCTTCCTTGCGAATGCGTTCATTTTCCTCCTCGCGACGGCGTCTCTCCTCCTCAGCCTTTTCCTTTTCGGCTGCAGTGAGCACAACACCAGTACCTCCAATTTCAGCTGCACTTCTCGGCGTGCTGTGCAGATCGGCTGTGGTCGTTGTTTCCTGTGTACTGGCAACTTTTGTACCAAAGATATCTTGATCGGGGCGAATTTCAGGACCACAGCAGTTCATGTTGCCTTTAGCAAGTAATCCCAGCACGGTGTTCATCATGCCGTTGTGTGCCGTGATGTCCGCGTTACTTGATGTGATGGATTGTGTAACGAATTTGGCAACACGAATTTTGTCGATGTGTGTGTGGTTGCGGAAGGCACGTTCGATGTTCTTCATGTTGGAGCCGCCACCAGTCAAAATCAAGCCACCGAGAAGTTTGTCCACAAATTCAGTTGGTACCTGATACCATACATTCTCAATAATCTCCTCCAGTCGGGCCTCCACGATTTCGATGAAGCGACGGCTTTCTACAGAACGCTCTTCATCGATGGGGTAGTTGAGGGTATTGTCAATATCGGCATTGTCAGTATAAGCGCTGGCATACCTGAGTTTCATCTTCTCTGCATCGCGTTCTTCCAACTGAAGTGATGCGATATCTTTTGTGATATTACTGCTTCCCAATGGGATGACAGCCAAATGGCGGAGGATATTCTTGTGATAGACGCTTACCGTCGTGGTGTCAGCACCCAAGTCAACCAACACACAGCCACCGCGCTTCTCTGATTCGTTCAATACACTGTCGGCCATTGCCAGAGGTGCAAGATACATCTCGGCAATAGCGATGCCTGCTTTGTCAAAGCAGTTGTTGATATTATCGTAGAATGATCTGCGCCACAGGATATTCAGGAAGTTTCCTTCCAGACGTGCAGCCTTGATACCTACAGGATCCAGTTGGTACTGGTTGTCAACTTTATATTCTTGTGTGGCTGCATCCAGGATTTCCTGTTCTGGATACGTCATATTCCGGTTGGCATCCATCAGCTCATTGATCATGTCGGTGGTGATGATGGTTTCTGCAGGCAAGTCTTTGATGATCACATTACGCACACTGCGGATAGACTGTCCACCAACACCCACATAGACATGAGATATCTCACGTTTTAATTGTTTTTTCAATTTGCCGATGATGTTGGTCAGACATTGTGCGGTCTTGTCGATATTATAGACAACACCTTTGCGAATGCACTGTGAACCCTCTTCTTTTACAACGGCAAGTACAGAGATACTGCCGTCAAGGTTTTTCTTGCCGGCGATACCAGTGATTTTTGATGAGCCGAGTTCAATGGCTACGATAAATTCATTTACTGCCATATACGATATAATTTATTGTTTTTATAGATATTTTTTTGTATTCTTTGTTATAACGATTGTGTCCTACGTTTGCAGATAATCTGGTTGTCAAACTCCAAATTGATGTATGAGTATTTGTTCCATCCTACTTCCGAGAGACCATATTTGTAAAATTTCTCCAGTCGTGTCATCTTCTTCTTTAAGAACTCGTTTATTTTCTTCTGTCGTTCCGCAAGGGATTTGTTCTGCGGCAGATAACCGATGAAAATGATGTGTTCGCCAACTCGTGGAACCAGTTCGATACCTAAGTCTGGAAGCACGTTGATCTGTTCAATCAGGTTTTTCCAGAAATCGTTCTGATTGATGGCATTACTCAACAGGGCAATACTGTTTTGAGCAAAATTCCTGCTGACATAACCTGTCGTGATAATCAGGTCGCTGGTATAATTAGAGTTGGGCAGGATCCCCCCCTTTTCATCGAGATAGTAGTCTTCGCCTGTAATACTTTTGATGCGTACGATTGGCATGCGTTGTGTGATACTGATGTTGACGTGCCCGTTCTTTGTCTTGTAACATTCTGCCGTTTTCACAAAAGGTCCGACCTTCAGCACCTCCTCAATCTTTCGTGGATCGACAAACTTCATGGGTTTGTTGAGCGGATAGATTTTATGTTTTTCCAGAATGTTCTTGATTTCATTAGCACTGAGAAAACCGGCATTGTTGGAATCAGCAATGTTGATGTCCACCTTCGTACATATCTGTTGTGTCTCGTTCGGTTTGTTGAACGAGGTCACGGCAAAAATCAGATAAAGTGCAAGTACAATATCCAATAGTCCGATGATGGTTCTTTTCCAGTTTATTTTTCTCATGTTTCTTTAATGGGTCTAATGGGTTTAATGGGCTTCTCTCCTTACTTCTTACTCCTCCTCTCCTTACTTCTTACTCTCCCCCTTCAGGGGGAGCTGGAGGGGGCTTCCTTACTCCTTACTTTTGATAATCTCCGCCATTTCCGACACGTAGTTGTCTAAATCTCCGGCACCCAACACAATTAGCACGTCGAAATCGCGATGTTTGACAAGGTCGATGACTTCTTCTTTTCTGATCATGCTCTTTTCAACTCCAGCTGCCAGATGATCATAGATCAATCGGCTGGTTACACCAGGAATAGGTAACTCCCTTGCAGGGTAGATGTCACAGAGGATGACTTCGTCGAGCTGACTTAATGCATCGGCGAAATCCTTGTAGAAATCGCGTGTTCGAGTGTAGAGATGCGGTTGGAAGATCGCTGTAATCTTACGGTCCCGATACAATTCACGCATGCTTTTCGCGCTCTGGTAGATTTCTTTCGGGTGATGGGCATAGTCGGAGAGGAAAACGTGACGGTCGTTCTTGATTTTGAAATCGAAACGGCGGTCAACACCTCCGTAGGTTTTCATACCGTAGCGCAGTTCCTCAGCAGTGCATCCGTTCAATTGAGCCATCGCCATCGCAGCCACACCATTCTCAATATTGATCGGTACAGGCTGTCCGAGTTCGATATCCGTAACATTTTCGATGGGTGATATCAGGTCGAAGGTGATCGTTCCGTTTTTGATTTGGATATTATCTGCATGGAAATCACCCTCGTGGAGGCTGTATTCATAGATGGTGACACCTTTCTGTACATCAGCTTTCATCTCCAGATTCTTGTGTAGAATCAGTGCTCCGCCAGGTTGAATCAGTGTCGTATAGTGTCTGAAACTTTCCAGATATGCCTCTTTTGTTCCGTAAATGTCGAGATGGTCAGGATCTGTAGAGGTGATGACAGACATCCACGGACGGAGCCAATGGAAAGAACGGTCGAATTCATCGGCTTCAATAACAACATAGTCGCTATGGTCGGAAAGGATGTAGTTGGTACCGTAGTTCTTGGAAATCCCTCCGAGGAAGGCATTGCAGTCAATGCTGCTTTGGTGCATGATGTGGGCACACATCGTAGAGGTGGTCGTCTTACCATGAGTTCCAGCCACACACAGTCCTTTGTGCATACGCGTCAGCGTACCGAGTACTTGTGCTCGTTTCTGAATCTCAAATCCTTCCTGACGGAAATAGGCCAGCTCCTTGTGTTCTGCTGGAATGGCCGGCGTATAGATGACCAGCGTTTCAGCGGGAATGCGACAGGCGTGCGGAATCTGTTCCACATCTTCGGTGTAGTGAATCAGCATACCCTCCTTTTCCAATACACGAGTCAGGTCTGACGGCGTCTTGTCGTAGCCGGCAACCACCAGACCGCGCTTGATAAAATAGCGGGCAATCGCACTCATACCGATGCCGCCTGCTCCTACGAAATATACTGATTTTATATCTTTGAGTTCCATTTTATGAGTTTAAAGGGATTAAAGGGATTTGTTTTTGCTGAGTTTGATGACCTCGTCGGCAATGATGTCGGCAGAGTTAGGGAGCGCCATCTTCAGGATATTCTTACTGAGCGAAACGAGTTTGTCGGCATCCTGAACAGTTTTGACAGCCAATTCCAAAAGGACGTCTTTTGCTTCGGCATCCTTCACATGAATAGCGGCTCCTTTTGTAGCAAGCGCCATCGCATTCTTTGTCTGGTGGTCTTCGGCAACGTTCGGACTGGGAACAAGGATGACAGGCTTTCCTATCAGACAGAATTCGCTGATGCTACTGGCTCCGGCACGACTGATAACCAAATCAGCAGCTTTGTATGCAGCTCCCATGTCACTGATGAAATCTGTCACCTTCAGCATCGGGAGATCCTGACCTTTCAGTTGTTCGGTAATGGTAGCATGGTAATATTTGCCCGTTTGCCATATAAACTGGATGCCAGAGTCTTTGACGATATCCAGATGCTGGAGTACGCTTTCGTTGATGGTGCGTGCCCCCAGACTTCCTCCGACCAGCAGAATGGTTTTCTTCTGTGGGTCTAATCCAAACAACTTGCGTGCCTCTTCCTTTGTCATAGGTGTCTGCAGTACGTTCTGACGGACAGGGTTGCCAGTAAGGATAATCTTATCGGCAGGGAAGAAACGTTCCATTCCTTCGTAGGCAACACATATCTTTTCAGCTTTCTTTGCCAGCAGTTTGTTGGTGACGCCAGCATAGGAGTTCTGTTCCTGTATCAGACAGGGGATGCCCATTGCAGCAGCTTTGTTCAGCGTTGGCCCGCTGGCATAACCGCCCACACCGACTGCTACCATCGGCTGGAAATCTTTGATGATACGACTTGCCATACGCTGACTCTTCCATATCTTATACAAGACTTTGAAGTTTTTCAGCAAGTTCTTGCGGTCGAAACCGCAGATGGGGAGTCCAATGATTTCATATCCTGCGGCAGGAACACGTTGCATCTCCATACGTCCGAGCGCTCCAACAAACAAAATTTTAGCGTCGGGACACTTGTCTTTAATAGCATTAGCAATGGATATAGCCGGGAAGATATGACCTCCTGTTCCGCCTCCGCTAATGATAATTCTCAATTCTCCTGTCATAATTTTTTATCTTTAATGGGCAAAAGTATAAAAAAAATTGCTTTTTACCTAATTTTCTGCCAATTATTTCACCTTATTTATTTTTCAGGCGAGTGCCAAAGCTTTTTGTGGGGCATCTTGCAATGCCGTATCTTTCTTCTTGGCAGAGCGGCTAATGCTCAGAATCACACCAATATAGATACAGTTGATGATGGATGATGTACCTCCTTTACTGATGAGAGGTAACGGTTGTCCTGTGACAGGTGCAAGTCCTACAGCCACCAACATATTGAACAATGCCTGAGATACCAGCAGGAGGGCTATACCCATTGCTAAGAATGCTGGGAAGTTGTTTTCACAACGGTTCGCAATCTGTCCGCTTCGGAAGAGCAGGAAGATGTAGAGTAGTGCCACCAATGCTGCTCCCTCGATGCCCATCTCTTCGATGATGATAGCATAGATGAAGTCAGAGAATGCTTGCGACAGCCAGTCGCGCTCATTGGAGTTGCCAGGACCCTTTCCCACGATATTTGATGAGGCGATTGCAATATTGGCGTGTCCCACCTGTCCGTCTTTATCCAAATCGAAATCTTCCGGTGCGATATACTCGTGGTTAAGGAATTTGTTGATGCGCGCTTTCCAGGTGTCTGCACGGTGGAAAATGCTTGCGATGAATCCAGTGTCTTCCTCCTTGTCAGACGTTACCTGTTCTGTCAAGGTGTTCTTATTTTGTGCGGTTTCATCGGGTTTGTTCTTACCGATGACCAGAATCATCACCAATGCAAATGTGGCAGCAAGCGCCAATGTGCCCAGTAGTTTTCCTAACTGTTGTAAAGGTATGCGTCCGATGAACATCATGAGGATGATGACACCGAAGAGCAAGACCGCTGTCGAGAGGTTCTCCAATGCGATTGGGGCGATGATGATGCCACAGACAATCAGGATGAATTTGAATGCTTTCCGGTCGGCACCATTTGGCGTCTGCATCGCACTCAGAATCTGTGCGACAGCAAGAATCAGTGTTCCTTTCGCTATCTCAGACGGTTGGAATTGTATGCCGAGGAAACTAATCCAGCGGTTTGCATCGTTGGTCTTTGCACCAGCAATGAGTACCCATATCAGCGAGAAGAATGAAATAAACAGTAGGATGGGTGTTGCCAACTTGAAGTATTTACATTTTACATTCAACACGACAACCATCATGAAGGTGCCCACCAACAGGATGCCTGCGTGTTTGATGATTGGACTCCAATAGTTTCCTCCTTTGAACGACAGCGAACTGGAGGCAGAATAAACCTCTACGATGCTAATCATGCAAAGGAAGAAGAAAATCATCCAGATGACTTTGTCACCTTTGAAAATATTACCAAGTGTCTTGTTGTTCATGCTTGATAGGGTTTAATGGGTGATGGTTATAGATTTCTGACGAGTGTCTTGAACTGGTCGCCGCGATCCTCCATATTCTTGAAAAGATCGAAGGAGGCACAGCAAGGACTCAGCAATACAGTATCGCCCGGTGTCGCCATCTCGTAGCAGGCGGCTACACATTCTTTCATGGAATGGGTGTCGCGTACGGGAATTCCCAGTGCGTCGAAATTGTCGTGAAGTTTCTGGTTGTCTGCACCTAAATAGACCAGTCCTACACATTTTTCCTTGACGAGTTCCTTGATGGGTTCGTAGTCGTTACCTTTGTCCTTGCCGCCGATGATGAGAATAGTAGGCGTCTTCATGCTTTCTAATGCATACCAGCATGCATCCACATTCGTTGCTTTGGAATCATTGATATATTGTACGCCGCCCACCTTGCAAACTTTCTCCAGACGGTGTTCAACACCTGGGAAGTCACTCAGGCATTTTCTGATGACCTCGTTTTTAATGCCGCTTACATCAGAGGCAATACCTGCCGCCAGCGAGTTGTAGATATTGTGCTTTCCAGTGAGCGACAAATCCTCTTGTTCCATATTAAATGGTGTCGGCTCCTCGATGGTGTATGCTCCTTCTTCGATATAACCGATAGACCCTTTCTCCTTGAGCTCAGAGAACGGATATTGTATAGCCTGGATATCGTATTTCTCCAGTTCGCGTTTGATAATCGGGTCGTCGTTCCAATAGATGAAAGAGTCTTGTGGTGTTTGGTTCCGGATGATGCGCATCTTCGAATCCACATAGTTCTGCATACAGTTGTCGTAGCGATCCAAGTGGTCGGGTGTGATGTTCAGCAGGATGGCAATGTTTGCACGGAAGTCAAACATGTTATCCAGCTGGAAGGAACTCAGTTCGATGATATAGTATTCGTGCGGATCTTCAGCGACCTGTAGCGCCAACGAGTTGCCGATATTTCCTGCTAGGCCGGCATCATATCCTGCCTGCTTGAAGATATGGTAGATGAGTGAAGTGGTCGTCGTCTTACCATTAGAACCTGTGATACAGATCATCTTCGAGTCCGTGTATCTGCCTGCAAACTCAATCTCGCTGATGATGTGCGTACCCTGATCAATCAGTTTTTTGACCATTGGGGCACTGTCCGGAATGCCTGGACTCTTGATAACCTCGTCTGCATTCAGGATTTTCTCTTCTGTATGCTGTCCTTCCTCCCACTCAATTCCGTGGTCGTCAAGCATCTTCTTATACTTATCCTTGATGGCCGACATGTCGCTAACAAACACGTCGAACCCTTTCTTTTGTGCCAGTACAGCCGCGCCGGCACCACTTTCTCCTGCTCCTAATACAACAATTCTACTCATATTCCTATTTTCACTTTTTATCTTATTTTCAATGTGATGATAGCCATCGCTGCCAGAAGGATGGTGATAATCCAGAAGCGAATGGTGATCTTTGACTCATGCACTACGGAATGTGGTTTCTTTATAAGATATTTACAATCCGGTTCGAGCTGTGAGTCTTGAGTACGGAAAGCATCATGGATAGGTGTGCGCTTGAAAATACGTTGTTTGACACCCCTCCGCTTACCTAATTTATAATAGTAAACCTGTATGATAACGCTGAGACTTTCCACGAAGAAGATACCGCAGAGGATGGGCAACAGCAGCTCTTTATGGATAATGATGGCGCCCACGCCGATGATACCACCGATAGCCAGCGAACCTGTGTCGCCCATAAATACCTGTGCTGGATAGGCATTGTACCAGAGGAAACCGATCAAGGCTCCGATGAAGGCACAGAAGAACACAACCAGTTCCTGCGAGTTTGGTATATACATGATGTTCAGATAAGCTGCGTATTCATAGTGCGAACTTACATAGGCAAGGATACCGAGCGCCACACCAATGATGGATGAGATACCAGCACACATACCGTCCATACCGTCATTCAAATTGGCACCGTTCGATACTGCTGTCACCACAATAATGGTCATCACCACAAACAAGATCCAGCCGGCAGCAGTCTTGTACTTTCCGCAAAATGCCATCACCTCCGAATAATCGAGGTTGTGGTTCTTCAGGAACGGAACTGTCGTCTTTAATGATTTCTCTGCTTTCTCCGCATGTTTCACAACGATTTCCTGTCCCTGTTTCTGAGTTTCCAGATTCAGGTTCATCTTTACATCCGGCGAAGACCACAATACAAGACCTACAATCAGACCGATACTGACTTGTCCTACAATCTTATATTTACCTTTCAGCCCCTCTTTATTATGACGGAAAATCTTGATGTAATCGTCCATACCACCCAGGAATCCTAACCATACGGTTGTGATGATCATCAGAATCAAGTAGATGTTACGCAGACGACCCAACAGAAGGATTGGGATGAGTATCGCAACAATGATAATGATACCACCCATCGACGGTACACCAATCTTCTTTACACCAAATGGGTCGATGCTCTCATCACGTGCTGTTTCCGTAATCTGTTTTTTCTTCAGGTATTTGATGAAATGCTCACCAAACCAGGAAGAGATAATGAGTGCTAAGATCAATGCCAAGATAGCACGGAAAGAAATATAGCCCCAGAGGTGACTGCCACTGATGCCGAACTGGTCTAAGAATCTGAAAATATAGTATAACATGATAATTACAATTTACGATTTAATCAAATCTCTGACGATTTCCTTGTCGTCAAAGTGGTGTTTCACGCCTTTTATTTCCTGATAGTCTTCGTGCCCTTTACCGGCAATCAGGACAACATCACCCTTCTGGGCCATCATACAAGCCGTGCGAATAGCTTCACGACGGTCAACGATGCTGATGACTTTCTTCATCTGCTTGGCATTCAAGCCTGCCAGCATGTCGTTAATAATATCCTGTGGCTCCTCGAAGCGCGGGTTGTCGCTGGTGATGATGACACGGTCGCTCTGTTTGACAGCCTCCTGTGCCATCAGTGGACGCTTGCCTTTGTCGCGATTGCCACCAGCCCCACAAACGGTGATGACTTGTCCCTTGCCGTTGAGCACTTCATGCACAGCATTCAGCACATTCTCTAAAGCATCGGGCGTATGGGCGTAGTCAACAATCGCTGTCCAACCTTCAGGAGAATTGATGGGTTCCAGTCGGCCGTTGACACTCTTCAAAGTGCTGAGCACCAAGAGGATGTCTTCCGGCTTCTTGCCCAACATCACAGCGGTACCATAGACGGCGAGCAGGTTGCTGACGTTGAATTTCCCGATGAACTGTACACCCACCTCATGACCATCAACATCCAGATACATTCCTTCGAAATGACATTCCAGCAGCCGCGCCTTGAAATCAGCCATTGACTGTGTAGAATAGGTCTTGACGGTTGCCTTTGTGTTCTGTACCATTACCATTCCGTTTTTGTCGTCGGCGTTGGTGATGGCGAAAGCGGACTTGGGCAACTCATCGAAAAATGCTTTCTTGGCATCGCGGTAGTTTTCGAAGGTTTTGTGATAGTCCAAGTGGTCGCGTGTGAGGTTGGTGAAGATGCCGCCAGTGAAAGTCAGTCCACCAATCCGCTTCTGGTGGATGGCATGACTGGAACATTCCATGAAGGCATACTCGCAACCGGCATTCACCATCCGCGCCAGAAGCTTGTTCAGCTCGATGGCATCGGGTGTTGTGTGGTCTGCAGGAACAGCTTCCCCATCGATATAGTTGCATACCGTTGAGAGCAATCCCACCTTGTGTCCCATCTTGCGGAACATATTATATAATAAGGTGGCGATGGTTGTCTTGCCATTTGTGCCTGTCACGCCCACCAGTTTCAGACTTTTGGAAGGACAGTCGTAAAACAGCGTGGCAACTTTTCCTACAGCGTCTTCTGTCGATTCAACTTGTATGTAGGTCACATGCTCGTTTTTTTCTTCAGGAACATCCTCGCAAAGGATGGCGGTAGCCCCAGACTCTATGGCTTTTGTGATGAATCGGTGTCCATCGACCTGTGTTCCTTTCATGGCGACAAACAGGTGTCCGTTCTCAATGCGTCGTGAGTCGATATTGACACCTGTAATTTCTTTGTCTGTAGAACCTGTGATGCTGACAGGTTTGATAGTCTGCAACAGTTCACTTAGTATTTTCATAATTCGGTTCAGTTATATTTGTTATTGTTTTCGTTGACGATAATAATTCGAAAGAATCCGCTATCAGGAAAGCTTCAGTGTGCAGATCATCCCTTTGGCAATTTCCTTCCCTGCGGCAATACTCTGTTCAGTCACCTTCCCGCGACCTTCCAGCCGTACTTTGATACCCATACTTTCCATCAAATAGACGGCATCACGGGCACCCATACCCGTAACATCGGGAACGGTGTTCTTTGACAACTCGTTTTTACGTGCGGCAACCAGCTTCTTGCCTTCCTGACGTACGATACCCCATACGGGATCGCCGTAAGGTTGTTTTCCTTGCCAGCCGTTGTCCATACCGAATCCTAAGTAGTGCAATACATAGTCGGCGGCAAGCAGATTACCATTCTTCACACTCGGAATCAGTATGGCCGTAGAGTCTTTGGCGTCTCTGGCTTCCTGCTTCAAGTTCTGTGCCATAATACCTTCTGCGATACGACGGAAAACAGGTCCGCACATACCGCCACCAGAGGCGGCTCCAGTTTTTTGGATGCAGACGATACAGCTGTATTTGGGATTGTCGGCAGGGAAGAATCCTGCAAAGCTAATCAGGTAACGCATCGTTCCTGCGTGGTAGCCGCCAGCACCCTGAGAAATCTGTGCCGTGCCAGTTTTTCCGGCAACCTTGAACAATGGTGATCCGGCTTTCTTGCCGAGTCCCTGACTGACCACATGTTCCAAAATCGTCTGCATCGTTTTGATGGTCGATTCTTTGGCCATGTGCTCTCTAACGACGACGGGTGGGAATTCCTTGATGATTTCCCCGTCTTTCTTGATAGCTTTGACAAATCGTGGCCGCATCATCTTGCCGTTGTTGGCAATACCATTATAGAAGGTGATGGTTGAGATGGGCGGCACCTGTGTCTCGTAGCCGATGCTCATCCAGGGAAGAGCCGTTTTGCTCCAGTTGAGATACTGCTTCCCTTTTTCATCCTTTTTGGGCATACGGATTATGGCAGGTGTTGAACCCACCAGCGGAATGTGCAGGTCTTCGGCAATACCTAAGTCATAGATTCCCTGTACGAATTTCTCAGGCTGGTTGTGGTAGTATTTGTCAATGATACGGCTGACACCGATATTCGAACTGACCATCAGCGTCTTGGGCAGCCGCATCGTTCCGTAGCCGCCGCGACGCCAGTTGTGGTCTTTCATGTCGCGCCCGTACATATGATATACACCGCCGCCAGTTTCCACTACCTCATTGGTGTCACATACACCATCGTCGAGGGCTACCAGCAGCGAGGCTGTCTTGAACACAGAACCTGGTTCCAGCAGGTCGCTGACCGCATGATTCTTGATTTCTGTATATTCGCCGTTAACCTTCTTCTCCATGTTGACGATGGCTTTCACATCACCTGTTGCCACTTCCATTACAATGGCTACACCGACGTTGGCATCAATCTCCTTCAGCTCATCGAGTAGTGAGCGTTCGGCCAAATCTTGTATGCTCACGTCAATCGTTGTGATGATATCGGCACCATCGATAGGAGCAGTGTCGGTAATGTCAAGATATTTATTACGAACCTTCCGACGGTGGATGATACCGTTTTCTCCTCTTAGGATAGAGTCGAAGGAAAGCTCCAGTCCGCAACGTGCAACGTCCTTCGCACCAAACATATCGCCGACCGTACGCTGCGCCAACGATCCGAACGGGTGTTTGCGAGCATTATATTCCTCTACGTTGAAACCACTTTTGAACGATGCCCGAACGGTAAACTCCTCGTTGGTGCGCTCGTAGTTGAAAGGCATGCATAGTACAGGCAGCGTCATAATTTCGGATAGGGTGTTATAGGCTACGCGCGACTTCCATATCAGCCAATGGCGCGAACCCACCGACCCGTCTTTCTGTACTTTCAGTCGTCCTTCTTCCAAATGTTTCTTGAATTCCTCCGGAGTCTGTTCTGGGAGAATCCTGCTCAACCCGATACAGATAGAGTCTAACTTCTCCAGCCACAGCGAGTCGTTCTTGGATTCTTTCAGCGCCTGAAAGTCCATATATAGTTTGAATTCCGGCAGACTACCAGCCATCAGTTGTCCGTCGCAGCTCAAGATATTTCCACGAAGGGGCTTGACGGAGATGCTGTCTTTCTTCTTCTGTTCTGCTACTTTCATCCAATACTGTCTGTTGGCCGTCATCGTATAAAGTGTTTTGCCAATCACGGCAACAGCCATCAGTGTCATGATAATCGCAATGACACTGTAGCGCGGCATAATCTTCTTGTTGTCAAATTTACTCATACTCCTTACTCCTTACTTCTTACTCCTTACTTCTTACTCCTTACTTCTTACTCCTTACTCTCCCCCTTCAGGGGGAGCTGGAGGGGGCTTCCTTACTCCTTACTTTTTACTCCTTCTCTCCGTGCTCCTTGCTCTCCCCCTTCAGGGGGAGCTGGAGGGGGCTTCCTTACTCTTTCACTTCAATAATAAACGGTGGCTGTTCTGGCATCTTCAGCGTACTGTCGTTATTCTGTTTCAGCAGCTCCAGCACGTGACTTTCCCTGCTCTTTTCTGTTAGCTGACTGCTACTCGACAGTGCTTTGTATTTGACATCCTGCAGTTCCTTGTTCAGATTGTCTATCTCCAACAGGTTCTTCTGTACACTATATCGGTTGGAGATATAGACAATGACGAACAGCACGATGATGATGATGAGCCATATTTGGCTGCGCATCATTTTGGCCGACAGGATGTCGCCACCCAGAATCTTGCGCAGGGTGAAATTGTTCGACATCGGCTCCTCATCCTCGCGGGCCTGCTCGTTAAGAACTTCTTTGAAGGTATGGAACTCAGCTTTTTCCTCAGACTTCTCATCCGTCGGTGTGTCTTGCGGTTCCTCCTTTGTTTTTTTCTTCGACTCTTCCTTTGGCGTGTCCTTTGTTTTTTTCTTCGACTCTTTTTTCGGAGCATCCTTCGGCTCTTCTTTCGGAGCATCCTTTAGTTCCTGCTTTGCATCAGCAGTCGATTCTATTTCCTGGACCACCTCTTCGGCCTCTATCTCATGGGGTTGTATATTTTCTTTATTCATCTTTTTTCTGCAATTCTAAGTTTGGCACTGCGGCTACGTGGATTTTTCTCTTGTTCTTCGTCAGAGGGGACGATCACTTTGCTGTTGACGGCTACGAATGGTGTTTCTATCCGACCATAGAAGTCTTGTTGTCGTTTCCCCTCTGTATTGCCCGTTTTCATGATGTTCTTCACGATGCGGTCTTCCAGCGAGTGATAGGTGATCACCGATAGTCGTCCGCCAGGCTTGATGAGTTCTGTGGCGCTGACCAGCATTTCCTTCAGTGCTCGCATCTCTTGGTTTACCTCAATGCGCAGTGCCTGAAACAGTTTCGCCAGCTCCTTTTTCTCTTGTTCCTTTCTGCAGAAAGACTCCGCCACCTCGATAAACTCCTGTGTGGTGAGGATGGGCCTCTGCGAACGTTGCTTCACGATGGCTGAAGCGATGCGGCGTGCGTTCTTCGTCTCTCCATATTGATAGAACACATCGGCCAGCGTTCCTTCCTCGTATTCATTGACGATGTCGGCAGCCGTCTTGCCTGCACGCTTGTTCATCCGCATGTCTAACGGAGCATCGAAGCGGAAGGAAAATCCGCGACTCTCGTCATCAAAATGGTGTGATGAAACACCCAGGTCGGCCAACAGACCGTCTATCTGCTCAACGCCATAGTAGCGCATCCAGTTTTTCAGATAGCGGAAGTTGGAACGTACGAACGTGAAACAACCCCGCTCTTGCTGTTCAGCGAAAAACTTTCCGGCATTCTTCTCTGCATCGGCATCCTGGTCAAAGCTGTACAAATGACCATCGCGACTGATTCTGTCCAGAATCTCACGACTATGACCGCCGCCACCGAAGGTTACGTCCACGTAAACACCGCCAGGCTGAATATTCAGTCCGTCAACGCTTTCTTTCAAAAGCACAGGTACGTGATAAGTTTCCGCAGTGGTCGTCATGATGTTTGGTTTGTACAGGGGTTGGTTTGCTGTTAAAGTTAGAAGGTAGATAGGAGACTGTCGTCTTGTCCCATCACCTCTTCAAGGGCTTTGCCGAACTCCTCGGCTTCGAGGAACGGCTTCTCTTCGTCTTCTTTCCTCCAGATTTCAATGGTGTCGTCCATTCCGATGAACTTCACTGCCTGCTCAATATTCGCCATCTTCAGGTAGCGCTTGGGAATCAGGAAGCGACCGTTGCCGTCCAAGACCATGATTTCTACATCAGAAACAAACTGACGGAAAATCTGCTGGTGGGCTTTGTTCCAACGGTTCAGCCGTGAGCGCAGACGCTCTAACTGCTCATTCCATACGGATTCAGGATAGAGGACCAGACATTGTTGGAAGACATCTTTCCGCATGATGATGCGTTCCTCGCTAGAGGAACTCAACACCTTGCGGAATGCAACAGGAAGAAAGACTCTGCCCTTCGTGTCGATTTTTGCTTCTATGTTGCCTAAAAAACGCATGTACACCTCTTTTATAATATATATACCTAATATTTGGGGTTCAAAGGTATGAAAAAACCTCCACTTTTCACCACATTTCCCCACAAAATTTCAAAACACCCCCGTTTTTAAGTTTTTTTAAAGGAAATGGGGTGCTCCTGTCGGTTCCTTGGTTCTTCCCTTTTTGTTCTCTCAAAAAACAAAAAATCACGTTTATAGAACATTTTTCGTTAAAAAAGGGAGGAAATTCAAAAGAAATACTTATTTTTGCAAATTCTTAGAGTAGATTTGAAGACTACATATTATTTTTCGATTTGAACAAACAAATGGAGAAGACCATAGATATTGATGCGATTTTGGATGGCAAGATGGGGGCAAAAGCGCGCATTGTGCCAGGTTTTGTGAGAACTTGGTTGAAAAATATCGTGCATCAGGATGAAGTAAACCGCTTCCTTTGGGAGTCGCGTGATGCTTCAGGCACAGAGTGGTTGGAACGTTGTGTGGAATATCTGGATATGACACTCGAGATAGAGGGCAAAGAGAATCTGCCCGATCCTAACGACGGCAGACTCTATACCTTCGTATCGAACCACCCGTTAGGCGGTGCTGATGGTGTTGCCTTGGGAGCAATCATCGGACGGCACTACGACGGAAAGTTCCGCTATTTGGTCAACGACCTGCTGATGAACCTTCCTGGTCTGGCGCCTGTCTGCATCCCCATCAACAAAACGGGACGCAACAGCCGTGATTTCCCTGTAATGGTGGAAGCGGGTTTCCGTAGCGACAACCACATGCTGATGTTCCCTGCAGGCCTGTGTTCTCGCAAGATCAACGGTCAGATTCACGATATCCCCTGGTCGAAAACATTTGTCAGCAAAAGCGTAGAGTACCAACGCGACGTGGTGCCTATTCATTTCAGCGGACAGAACTCTCCGTTCTTCTACCGCCTCGCCAACATCTGTAAGGCGCTGCACATCAAGTTCAACATTGCAATGCTGTTCCTGGTTGATGAGATGTATAAGAACGTGCACAAGACCTTCAAGGTGAAAATCGGAAAGCCGATTCCCTGGCAAACGTTCGATAAGTCGAAGAGCGCGAAAGAGTGGGCGCTCTACGTCGAAGACCGCGTCTATGAATTGTAACTATCGTCCTGCGCGTAGCGCATAACTCCCTAGGCCAAAGGCCTATAACTTCCGTTTTAACTCCAAATTTAACTCCAGAGATTTAAATAAAAAAAAGATAATGGAACAAGAAATCATTCAGCCGATTGACAAAGACTTGCTTGTAAGCGAACTGACGCCCGACAAGCAGTTGCGTTTGACCAATAAGAGTCACAATGAGATTTATATTGTGACCTATCACAATGCGCCCAATGTCGTGAAAGAGATTGGTCGTCTGCGTGAGATAGCCTTCCGTGAGGCCGGTGGCGGCACAGGTAAAGAGATGGATTTGGATGAGTTTGATGTCTGCGAGAACTGTTACAAGCAGCTCATTGTCTGGAATCCGGAAGAGCGCGAGATTATCGGCGGCTACCGCTATCAGTATGGTACCGACTGGGAGCTGGACGAAAACAACCAACCGAAGCTGGCCACCAGTCACATGTTCCATTTCTCAAAGAAGTTCATCGATGAATACATGCCCTATACCGTAGAGCTGGGACGCTCGTTTGTGTCGGTGGAATACCAGAATGTGCAGAAAAACACCAAGAGCATCTTTGCTTTGGATAATCTGTGGGACGGACTCGGTGCTTTGACGGTGCTGAATCCGCATGTCAAGTATTTCTTTGGAAAGATGACGATGTATCCGTCGTATATCCGTAAGGGACGCGATATGATACTGTATTTCTTGAAGAAACATTTCGATGATAAGGAAAACCTTATTACGCCGATGAAACCGCTGAAAATTGAGGAAGACCCTGCAGAATTAGAACGCCTTTTCTGTGAAACCGATTTCCGTGAGGACTATAAGATCCTGAACCGCGAAATCCGTAAGCTGGGACTCAATATTCCACCTTTAGTAAATGCGTACATGAATCTCAGTCCTACTATGAAACTCTTCGGCACTGCCATCAACTACGGTTTCGGTGACGTTGAGGAAACGGGCATCCTGATTGCTGTGGATGAAATTTTGGAAGAGAAGCGTGTCCGGCATATCGACTCCTTCGTCGAGCAACATCCTGATGCGTTCCGCGTCACAAGCGGTGCCAATAACATCATCTATCGAGAAAAGGAATAATGACGGTAGTCAGTTATAACTCCCATAACTCCCATGGTTCCCATAACTCCCATCCGTTCCCATAACTCCCATTATTCCCACAAAAACCCCCGATTATAGTTAAAAATTCTAAAAAGTGACACTTCCTGAGCGGACTGCAAAGGTGTATGTGAATGATTTTGCATACCTTTGCAGTCCGATTATTTCGGGGATACACTTAGAGTCCCCATGTGCGGAAGTGTTAATAGTGGCTGCATTTGGCCGTGCGTCACGGTTAGTGAATCGTCTGCACAGGAAGTGAAGACTAACTCTCAGGGAGTTGCTGCGAAAGCAGTCAGCGCCGTGAGTGTTCTTCATGTGTACATATTAAATAATAAATGTTTTTTAGTAGTAAAATTTAAAATTAGAAATGGACACTTTAAGTTACAAGACTATTTCCGCCAACAAGGAAACAGCACAGAAGGAGTGGGTGGTACTCGATGCCACAGACCAGGTTGTTGGTCGCCTCGCTTCAAAAGTTGCCAAGCTGATTCGCGGAAAGTACAAACCAAACTTCACACCGCACGTAGATTGTGGTGACAACGTAATCATTATCAATGCCGGTAAGGTAGTCTTCACAGGTAAGAAGGAGACAGATAAAGTTTACACCCGCTATACTGGTTATCCTGGTGGTCAGCGTTTCAACACACCTGCAGAACTTCGCAAGAAGCCGTTTGGTGTAGAGCGCATCATCAAGCACGCAGTAAAGGGTATGCTGCCCAAAGGCCCTCTCGGTCGCAGCCTGCTCAACAATCTTTATGTTTACGAAGGCACAGAGCATCCACATGCAGCTCAGAAGCCAAAGACGATTGATATTAACCAGTATAAATAAATAAGGTAAGATGGAAGTAATAAATGCAATTGGTCGCCGTAAGAGTTCCGTAGCTCGCGTATACCTCACAGAAGGTACCGGTAAGATCACAATCAATAAGAAAGACCTCACAGAGTATTTCCCATCAGCTATCCTACAGTACGTTGTGAAGCAGCCGCTTCAGGTATTGGAGGTAGCAGAGAAATATGACATCAAGGTAAACCTCAATGGTGGCGGTTTCACTGGTCAGAGCCAGGCACTGCGTCTCGCTATTGCCCGCGCACTGGTGAAATTGAATGCTGAAGACAAGAAAGCTTTGAAAGCTCAGGGCTTCCTCACTCGCGACTCTCGTGAAGTTGAGCGTAAGAAGCCAGGACAGCCGAAGGCACGCCGTCACTTCCAGTTCAGTAAGCGTTAAAGGAGGCCCCACCCCCAGCCCCTCCCCGAAGGAGAGGGGAGAGCGAATGCTGGAGGAGAGTTCTCTGCTGAACATGTTTAGTATCTAAATTGGTGAGACTCTGGCTAGTACTACTAGTATGACTAGTCCAACTAGACTACCCATCAATTGATTCAAACAAGAATTCAAAAGAAAGTAAACAACCAATTAAAAACAAAAAAGAACAATGTCAAGAACAAATTTTGACCAATTACTCGAGGCTGGCTGCCACTTCGGTCACCTCAAGCGCAAGTGGAATCCCGCAATGGCTCCTTATATTTTCATGGAGCGCAACGGTATTCATATTATCGACCTTCACAAGACTGTTGCCAAGATCGACGAGGCAGCAGAAGCACTGAAGATGATTGCCAAATCAGGAAAGAAAGTCCTGTTCGTCGCTACTAAAAAACAAGCTAAGGAGATTGTCGCTGAGAAAGCAGCATCTGTAAATATGCCTTACGTTATCGAGCGTTGGCCGGGCGGTATGCTCACCAACTTCCCGACTATCCGCAAGGCCGTGAAGAAAATGACGAACATCGACAAGCTGATGGAAGACGGAACCTTTTCTAATCTGTCAAAGCGCGAGCTGCTGCAGATTACTCGCCAGCGTGCAAAGCTGGAGAAGAACCTCGGTTCTATCGCCGACCTGACTCGTCTGCCTTCTGCACTTTTCGTTATCGACGTGATGAAGGAGCACATTGCTGTTCGTGAGGCTAACCGTCTGGGTATCCCCGTATTCGGTATCGTTGACACCAACTCAGATCCGAAGGACATCGACTTCGTTATTCCTGCTAACGACGACGCTAAGGACAGCGTAGAGGTTATCCTCGACGCATGCTGCAAGGCTATCGCTGAAGGTATGGAAGAGCGCAAGGCTGAGAAAGCTGACGAGAAGGCTGCTGCTGAACAGGCAGAAGAGGCTCCAGAGGCAAAGCCAAAGCGTGCTCGCAAGACTCGCAAGGCTGAGGCTCCTGCAGAAGAGGCTCCCGCTGCTGAGGCTGCTCCCGCAGCTGAAGAAGCACCTGCTGCAGAAGAGGCAAAAGCTGAGGAAGAAGCACCCGCAGCTGAGTAATAATTAAGCATTAAGCATTAAAAATTAAGCATTAAAATTATGGCTATATCAATTGAAGATATCAAGAAACTCCGCGCTATGACAGGTGCCGGTCTCGCTGACGTGAAGAAGGCTCTGACAGAAGCAGAAGGTGATTTCGACAAAGCTAAGGACCTGCTCCGTGAGCGTGGTCTGGCTATCGCTGCTAAGCGTTCCGACCGTGAGACATCCAACGGTTGTGTACTCGTAAAGGCTGTTGACGGATTCGCAGCTATGATCGCGCTGAAGTGTGAAACCGACTTCGTGGCTAACGGTGCTGATTTCATCGCACTGACACAGGCCATCCTCGACGCTGCTGTTGCCAACAAGTGCAAGAGCCTCGACGAGGTGAAGGAACTCACCCTCGCTGACGGTCAGAAAGTACAGGATGCTGTTACACAGCGCTCTGGTATCACCGGCGAGAAGATGGAGCTTGACGGCTACCTGACACTCGATGGTGACAATATCGAGGTTTACGACCACATGGGCAAGCACACCCTCTGCACAATGGTACAGACCAACAAGACCGCTGCTGAGGCTGGTCACAAGGTTGCCATGCAGGTTGCTGCCATGAAGCCCGTAGCACTCGATGCTGACAGCGTATCACAGGAAATCCTCGACAACGAGTACAAGACAGCTGTTGAGAAGACTAAGCTGGAGCAGTGCCAGAAGGCTGTAGAGGCTGCTTTGAAGAAGGCAGGCTACAACCTCTATATCGCAGAAAACGAGGAGCACCTTGCAGAAGGTATTGCCAAAGGCAACATCACCGAGGCTCAGGCCGACGACATCCGTCGTATCAAGGTTGAGGTTGCTGAGGAGAAGGCAAAGAACCTCCCTGCACAGATGATCGAAAACATTGCCAAAGGTCGTGTGGCTAAGTTCTTGAAAGAGAACTGTCTCGTTGACCAGGAGTTCCAGTTCGGCGACGGCGACAAGGCTACTGTATCTCAGTGGCTCGCTACTCAGGACAAGGAGCTGAAGGTTGTTGCCTTCCAGCGTTTTACCCTCGCTGCAGAGTAAACTCAAACAACTCATTGATAAGAGTGCCGGCCCATTCATTTGGTCGGCACTTTTTTTGTTTCACAAAACACCCACAGATTACAATTTTAAAGAACACGAATCTCACAAATCTCTCGAATAATTAATATGCTTTATATTAGATGGAAAGTTAACATTACTGATGATAAGTTTGATTTTGTTTGATGAATCTTAAGAGCTTGTTCTTAGAAGTTCATCCAATAAAATCAAACCTTTGTTCAGAACAAAGCAGACCAGTGGTCTGTCATCAGTAATAAAAAACATTCGTGAGATTCGTGCGATTTGTGTTCGAAAAATAATCTCGCGTTCAAAAACTCCTTTTGCTCTTCAAAAGCATAGGTTTTGTCCCTCAAAAGGACTCCTTTTGCTCTTCAAAAGCATAGGCCAAAAAACACTATCGCCACGAATCACTCTGCGGTATCTTCAACTCAGATGCTACGGAGGAACAACTCATTGAGGACTATCTTCAGGAGAAATACAACTTATAAGCCATGAAAGTATTTTTTGCTCCAAAATTTGGAAGTTTCAATAATAGTTCGTATATTTGCAACGTCAAAACAATGACTATCCGGTAAAACTCCTTTTTAAGGAATTCCGCGAGGGGCAAGCCTTGATCGACACTACCCATTTAAAAGAGTTGCTTAGCAACTCTTTTATCGTAAATAACGGCGCATGAAAATATTATAGTAATTTGGGCTTAATGTCAAATCGCGTGTAATGGATATCATTTTCTTCCCTTTAAACAACAATACTTCAAGCGTCTCATTGCTACGTTCAAAATACATCTTTATACTACGTGCCAATGAACCAGGATTGTAGTCTGTCGTCATATTCAACATCACCCGATTTGCCTGTCCAATTGATTCTAACATTCTGCTTCCTGCTATAGTCTTACCCGTAATTGTCTTCAAATCATATAACTTGTACACGCTACGCCTTTCAAGAATGAAATCTGCGGTACGAAAGTTGTTGGGATTAGGCAATACATATACTCGGAATCCGTGTTCTACAGCTTTTCTTGCTGCGAGTAACAGACTGGGATAGTCATCATCTTGTTCGCCTCCAACTGTAAATATACATGGGTCGCTCGCAAGAGGGTGAAACTCCTTGCGTGCTGCTATAAGCTTCAATTGTCCCACGAAGTCTGAACCCCGTAAACTCAGAAGCTTTGCCAGTTCTTCTGTTATGCCACCTGCCATTTTCTGCATATTGAATGCAAAGGTACAATTTTTCTATCATATTCCCAAATATTACATCTTTTCATCCATCAAACAGACATCTGTTAGCGAAGGTTTTTGCGGTTTAAAATCTTTTTCTTGTTTTTCTTGTTTTTCGCTTTGCGCAAAACAGGCTGCACATCAGCAATTGAAATAAATTTCAATGCCCTTGTTTTTCACTGTTTTGCCGTTAAAGAGATTGAATCCCTGAAAGGGTAATGGGATTCATGTAAATCTTATCTGAGAGCTTGTTCTCAAGGAAGATTTGCATTGATACCGTTAGTACTCCGACTGGAGTACAATCTCTTTAATGGGGTTTTTAAGGTTTTTGTTTAAAATATTAGTGAGATTCGTGTAATTCGTGTTCGAAAAATAATCCCTGCATTATAGCCGTCCCTTATCAAGGGACTCTAAATGTATTTCCTCGATTTGCATAAATTTCTCACGCTCAAAAATAAAAATTTCTTTGTATTTTTTTCGCTTAATCGAAATTTTGCACTACCTTTGACTTCGTCGAAGGTACTAGCATTCGACAAAACAAAATTAAAAAAATAGCATTTTTATTTTGTTTTGTTCTCATTTAATCGTACCTTTGTAGCCGTTGTTGGCTTTTGCGAGCAGGCAACTATTGTCGGAGTGTCGGCAAACACGGGCTTTAGCCCATATTTTGTGGGAAAAAATAGAGAAGCGCACGCTTCGTCTTGTCCATTGGAAACTGAGAAATTTCAATAAGTATACAAGATGAAAGTTGCGGTTTTCTCACGCCTCGGCGTGGGATTGCTGTATTACTATATCTTTATACTTTCGGTTTTCTCAGTCCGACAATGGAGGGTATGGGAGTTGCCGCAATTCTACGCTCCTTTTGTTGTTAGAGGTCCTCTATTTATCGCCTCGTTCATCAAGTTTTAGGAGCTTCCTCATAGCCTATGAAGCAATAAACTCATTATAATGACTAAAACTTTTACGAAAATGAAAAAAACATTTACTTTTTGGAAATCATTATTCCTACTATTCGCCCTGATAGTAGGAAGTACGAGTGTGTGGGGGCAGACAACAATTTGGAGTGAAGATTTCACAGGTGCTACATCAGATGCTGCAATTACAGCTCCCACTAATTCTGCGTATACAGGTGTAACATACACTTGTACTAATGGAACCGGGAAAAGTGATTATGGATCTACTGTCATAAAGAATGAAAATACCGGTGGTGGTACTAAACCAGAAATTATGATTGGCAAGAAAGGAAAAGGTGATAGTGCTACTGGTGGTAAGTTCACTGCTGTAATTCCCCTTGATAATTATGAAGGAACACTAACCTTAACTTATTATCAGAACAAGCAAAGACTTAAAGTTTCAAGTACTACAACAGGTGTTAGTGGAGGACAGGAATTAAAGCCATCAGATGTAGGGCAGCAAACAACTACTTTCACGGGAATAACGACAGCAATGACCTCTATTACAATTGTTTTTGAGGCAACTACTACAAATAATGTTCGACTTGATAATATTGTTCTTACTGGAACAAAAGTGACGGGTATTGCTGCACCAAAAATCTTACCGAATGGCAGTGAAGATATTTCTGCTACCCATTCATGTGAAGTAAGTTTGTCCTGTGATGATGGCGATGTCACTATTTATTATACTACTGACGGATCAAATCCCCAAACCAGTGACACGAAAACGGTCTATACTACACCATTTACTGTTTCTGGCTATGAGACCATTGTTAAAGCTGTTTCAAAGAAAGGTGATGACTTTAGTTCTGTAACTACAGCCGTATTCAAAGATCCATCTATCCAACTTGTTGATTTTACACTTAACTTAAACAATGCATTCTTTGGCACTTCTTATACAGGAGCGAATGCAAAAGGAAGTGGTCCTCATAGTAACACTAAATATGGCACAACCGTAACATTTACATCTGGAGGAAGTACAAATGATTTTTATATCAGTGACACCGAAATTCGTGGTTATTCAGGCAATACGCTTAAGTTTGACGCTCCTTCTGGATATGCCTTTACTAAAATGACGTTTGCATCAGCATGGAATAGTTCAACGACAATTACTGGTGGTGGCAGTTTGAATTCTACAAGAAAAATCTGGTCAAACTCTAGTGGCTCCACATCTGTTTCGTTTGCTCCTGGTGGTAAATCTGATATAACAACCATAGAAATTGAATTAGCCCCTGTTGTTACCATCACATCAGCAGAATATGCTACTTATAACAATGCAAATTACGCTCTCGACTTCAGCGAAACTGGTGTTAAAGTCTATACCGCTAGAGACATGGGATCGTATGTTAAGCTGAATGAGATTGATGGTGGTCAAGTTCCAGCTAACAATCCTGTAGTTCTTTACAAGGCTAATGCTGACGGAACTGCAATCAATGTTCCCGTAATTGCATCTGCAGAGCCTGTTGGTGACAATGATTTGGCTGTTGTTACAACAGAAGGAGGTATGGAAGGCGTTGCAAACATGTTTGTATTGTCTAAGCCTGCAGGCAAGGAAGTTGGTTTCTATGCTTGGAAGGTTGGAGCAACCTTGAACAAGGGTAAGGTGTACTTGCAGGGTAAGGCTACTTCTGCTCGTGATTTCCTTGGTTTCAATGAAGGAAACACGACGGCAATTGACAACGTAGTTGTTAAGACCGTCGACGCAAATGCTCCGATGTACAACCTCGCTGGTCAGCGTGTGAACAAGAGCTACAAGGGTGTAGTAATCGTGAATGGCAAAAAGATGTTGAATAAATAATCATGGAGGACACAAGATATGACTAAGACATATATTAAACCAGAAACAATAGAAATCAAGGTTGATGCACAGCCAATGATGGATAATACATCGTTAACAAAGAACGCTAATCCAGATGAAGCCATAGAAAACAATGACGATGTTTTATCCAAAGGCTTCAGTTTCTTCGAAGAAGAAGAGATCGAGACTGAAGAATAGTAATAATATTTAAGGAGGGAAGGGGACTGAACTCCCTTTCCTCTCTTCCATATTGATCACTAAATCATTAATCTAAATAATAACTAACATGAAAAAAACATTATTACTCAAAACAATGCTCCTGCTATGTGCCATAGTATTCGGCACAAGTGCGTGGGCGACGGATTACCAAAAGGTTACCACCTTAACAAGCGGTAAATCATACATCGTTGTATCTGGCGGCTATGCAATAAAAGCACAATCATCTAGTAGTGGATGGGTTGATCGAGTAAGTGTTTCGGAGAATATCTCAGAAGGAGTGTTAACCACTACAGCTACAAATATTGTTTGGGTGATGACAAGCTCTGGAACGGGTGACGATCAGGTATGGACATTTAAAAACGGTAATAACTGGTTGTTAAATACTAGCGGAACTACATATCGTAATATGTCAGTTGGCACAAGTACAAGTGCAACGGCGACAAACCAATTTAAAATTTCAAATAATAAAATTTACTCGACCGGAGCAACTTCAAAATATCTAAATTGCTGCAGTGATGGCTTTAGAATGTATGCTTCTAATCAGAGTGGTGCTACAGTAACTTTTGAGTTCTATGAAAAGGTGGATGAAAAGGTATTAAGCTCACTCGAAATTTCTGGTACCCCAACAAAGACGACCTATACAGAAGGTGAAACATTTGATCCAACAGGCCTTGTTGTAACTGGTACATACTCAGATTCATCGTCAGACGATCTTACGGCAAGTGCGTCATTTGAATGTACCCCTAATATTCTTTCTTATGGTACGACTTCGGTTTCAGTGGTTGCAACAGTTAGTAGCATTAGTTCGTCTGCATATGCTGTAGATGTTACGGTAAATGAGGCAACAAAGTATACTGTTACGATAAATACAGAAGAGATAGTAAACGGAACACTTACTATAAAGAATGGAGAAGATGTAGTGCCTTCAGGTTCGAAGGTTATTCCAGGAACTACGTTAACCATATGCGCAACACCTGACGCTGGCTATCGCTTTAAGAACTGGCAGTATAAGTCAACAGGTAACTGGACGACTCGCCAAACTAACAATCAAGACTACACAATGCCTGCAAGTGATGTGCAGTTTAGGGCTAACTTCGACCCAATCCCTCAGTACACATACTCTTGGATGGTAAACGGTACAGAAGTGAAATCTGAAACTTTATACGAAGATGATGATGTCGTATTCCCACCAGTTGCAGATATAGGAGGTAAGGTGTTCTATGGATGGGTAGCGAATTCTACAGTTGATCCTAACGAGGAACCAGCATTAGTAAGTACTACAGGTGTTAAGGCTTCTGAAAATACTACGTATTATGCTGTGTTTGCAACAAAAACAGCAGGAACTTATGCAGAAAAAACAGATGAGATAACACGAGCAACAACTGGTGTTGCGGCTGGTGCTACATCATATAGTACTTGGTCTGGTAAAACCGTTACCACAGATGCTGTTTATGCAGGAAATAGTGCAGGAGGTGGTAGCTCTACGGCGGGAGACGCAATACAAATTCGCACCAAAAATAGTGATAGTGGTATCGTTTCTACAACTTCAGGAGGCGATATAAAGAAAGTCACAGTTGTTTGGTCTGATGGTAATTATACGGGTACAACTTTAAATGTGTATGCATCAACATCTGCTTACACAGACGCATCTGACTTATATTCAGGCACAGCCACAGTATTGGGTACCATCGTTAAGGGAACAAGCACTGAGTTCACAATTACTGGTGATTATCAGTATGTAGGTATTCGTTCAAACAATAATGCTATCTGTCTTGATAAGGTATCATTTACTTGGGGAGGCGGAACACCTGACACATATTCCGCTTACTGCACATCAATAACTGTTCCTGTAACCATCTCTGATGCTGGTTATGCAACATTCTCTAACGCAAGCGCTGTTGACTTCTCTTCGAATACCGGTCTGTCGGTTTACTATGTATCAAGTACGGCTGGAAACAAGGCAGAAATGGTAGAGATTGGTTCAAAGAAGGTTCCTGCAAATACAGGCGTGCTGCTGAAGGGCGCTGCAGGCAATTACAGTGGTGCTGTGACAGCTGGTGTTGACGCTTTAGTAGGAAACTTGCTCTTTGCTTGCGTAGATGGCTATGATGCTACTGTTGACAACGAGATCTATATCTTGGCAAATGGTACTAGCGGTGTTGGCTTCTATCCTATCAAGGGTGGTACGTCATTAGGTGCTGGTAAGGCATATATCGGCGGCGGCGATGTCAACGCGAAGTGCCTGACCCTCTCTTTCGGAAGCGAGACAACAGCGATCAACGGCGTTGAGGAGGTTGCTCCTGCTAATGTAAAGACACGCAAGGTGGTTAAGAACGGTCGCCTTGTTATCGAGACTGCTAACGGAGAGTTCACCATCGACGGTGCACGTGTAAAGTAACTAAAGGAAAGGAACACTATCATGACAAAGATATATTTGAAACCAGAGACAATAACCATCGAGATGGAACAACAACAGAACATCTTGGCTGGTAGTAACCTGAGCATCATTACTAGTGGTGAACCGATTAATGGTGGTGCTGGACTTTCTAAGGAGACCAGTTTCGACTTCACTCCTATCGAGGAACAAGAGGAATCTACTCGCGTTTCAACCACGAACGAAGAGGAGTGGGACGAGTTCGAGGAGGAAGAATAAAAGCCTACCCCCACCCCCTCCCTAAAAGGAGGGGAGAAGGAGATAGAGGGGCTTAAAAAAATATACTTCCTGTTGGAAGTATGTCTTTCCACAATATCATGTGGGATGTTTAGATTATATGATTTTTGAATGGCGAGCTGTGAAGCCCGCCATTCTTTTTTGTTGGAATATTATTTGTCTCCATAATGCCCCCAAGCCGATAGTACATCCACATGTACTTCCGTCTCGAAGATTTCATATATCAGTCGATGTTTCTTGGTAATGGTACGACTCCACTGTCCATTACGGTCGCCCTTCAGTTGTTCTGGATGACCAGTACCAGTTTTAGGATGCTCTTTCAGCTCTTGAATAAATTTATCAACTTTCCGATAAGCAGCAGGCTCAGAACGTTTCAGTTTCTGAATGTCTTCAATAGCTTTTGGAGAATAGATAATTTTGTACATCAGCCTACTCTTTGAAGAAATTCATCTAACGACTCATCTGGCAACATCTCGACACCTTCTCCACGCTTGATTTGTTCTCTTGCTTCATCCACACGGGCAAAGAACTCCTCCTTGTTGAGAAAGGTAGGGTCTGCTTCTTTCTCAGCAATCAGTTTGCGCAGATACTTGGCAACACGCTTCAACATGTTCTCGTCTTCGGCAAGAGTTCCCAAATTGCGAAGTATTTCTGCATTGAGTTGTATGGCTGTCATAAATTGAAGGGTTTTAATCTGCCTGCAAAAATACGATATTATTCTGAATGTTCAAAAAATAATAATAGAAAAATTGGATAAGGCGACCGTTTTAGTAATAGAAGGAAGCCTCTTTCCCCCTTACAGTTTCACGGTGGAGATATCAACGAGGCCGTTGACGATTGCGTAGATAGTGAGGCCGGCAGGAGAGTGGAAAACATTGCGTTATAAAAATTTTGCAGACCTTTTTTTATAAAACATACACTAATTATAGGCTAATACATTGATGTATAGGTATTTGGCTTTTAAAAAAGATACATCAAAGATACACTAAACATACACTAAAGATACATTAAAGGTACATTTTGCATACATTATAGGGTTTCTTTTGTTGACCAAAACGGGCCGTATTGGTTTCCAAAAGGGCACCTTTTGGAAGGTAAAAGGTCACCTTTCGAAGGGTAAAAGGTATCCTTTTGGAAGGTAAAAGCATAGCTTTTGAAAATCAGGAGAATACATGTTTTGTGTGATAAAAAGTTCGTTTTATGCACATTTTGTGTATCTTCAGTGTATCTTTTATGTATCTTTAATGTACCTTTAGTGTATGTTTAAAATCGAATAAACGCTTGAATAACAATTGCTTATGTTGTTTTTAGTGTATCTTTATGGAAAAACCTTTTTAATGTTTAAAATATCTGTTAGATTCGAGAGATTCGAGAAATTCGTGCGATTTGTGTTCGTCTTCTTTCCCCCTCCTCCCTTCAGGGGGGAGTTGGAGGGGGGCTTCTTTACAGTTTCACGGTGGAGATATCAACGAGGCCGTTGACGATTGCGTAGATAGTGAGGCCGGCAGGAGAGTGGATCTGCAGCTTGCGGGCGATGTTGCGGCGATGGGTGATGACGGTGTTGACGGAGATGAACAGGCGGTCGGCAATCTCTTTGTTCTGCAGACCTTGCACCACGCCGATGATGACATCCTTCTCGCGGTCGCTGAGCGCATCGCTGTTGTCCTGTCCACCTTTGAACACCATCGACGAGATGTTTTTCGTCACATCGTCCTGTCGCGTTAGCTGCTCCAGTCGTTTGATGGCAGGCGTGAAGATATGGTCTTCCACATCAGCATGCTGGCGCAGCCACTCCTCATTGTTGTAGATATCATAAAGGGTGGCGGTCAGCTGGTTGTTGTGGTGCGCATCGGTAGGCAGGTACTTGATGATGGTGAGCTTCAGCTCGCGCAGTTTCCTGTCGGTCTGCTCGTGGTGCTTCGAGAACGTCTCTACATTATAGTCGTTTATCGGCTGTCCTGCCAACAGCGACTCAACGTAGGGGAAGAGCGTCTTCTCCTCGTATTTCATGTGTCGCCGTATCTCCAGCGCATAACTCTCGTAGAGCTTCATGATGAGTTTGCCCAGCGGGTCGTCGCTGATACTCTCCTGCAGTTCGCGGCGGATGAAGGGCAACTGGAAGTCGAGGTAGTAGGTGTGGCTCGCCTTCAGGTAGTGCAACAGCGTGGCTACGCTGATGCGTTCATCGTCGGTGAACTCACCGTATCCGTTGATGGTGTAGTTGATGACGGCAAGAAAAGTATAAGTATCGACACCGTTCATTTGGCAAGTCTCGCTAACGGTTTTATCGCCGAAGCCGAGATTGATGCCAAACGATCCTAATGCCTGCAGCACGCTGCAGTTGTCCTTGATCAGCGTAATCATCTTATCGCTGGGTTCATACATCTTGATATTCTTCATGATGCAAAGGTACGAAATAATTCATAATTCATAATTCATAATTCATAATTTTTCCCTTCGGTCAGAGACCGTTGGTTCATAATGCATAATGCATAATTCATAATGCATAATGCATAATTATTCTGAGAGCATGGTGACTTCGATGCGGCGGTGGGCAGCAAGGAAGCGCTGGGCCATCAGCTGAACCTGACGGGCCGTCATCTGTTCCACCATCTGACAATAGTCGCGGTCGAAGTCGGCATCATCGTCTATCTGGTGCCAAACAACATAGTCCCAATAGCCGTCGTCGATAGCCAACTGTGCATACTGCTTCACGAGGTATTTCTTTACCTTCTCCATGCTGGAAGCCTCCGGCCCGTGTTCGGCAATATGCTGCAGCTGCTGGTAGATGATGGGGTTGAGTTCCTCGTAGCGGCTGGGGTCAGCGTTGTACGATATCTTCAGCGTGGCATTCGGCTGGTCGTCTTTGTCGAGTTCGAAGTTCACGCCGACACCATAAGTACCACCTTTCTCTTCGCGTACCGAATCCGTATAAGCGATAGACAGGCAGCGCTTCAGGAAGTCGAGTTCCAAATCGCTCTGGGGCGAGAACGGCACATCGGTGGTATAGAAGATGCTGACATTTGCCAACGGTGTCGCCATCGCCTTCCGGAACACATGCGTCGATTCGCCGCCGACAATACGTGGGATGCGGTCCCAGCGAGTCTGCTCGTGACGGTTGGTGGCAGGCAGCGTAGCGAGATACTGACAGATGAGCGGTCGCAGCTCGTCGAGTGAGGCGTGTCCGATAATCACCGTCTTGAAGTTGGCGGCATCAGCGAAGCGCTCTTTGTATATCTGGAAGATGCGGTCGTAGTCGGCTTTATCGACCACCTCCTGTGTCACAGGCTCCATACGTGGATGATGACCATAGAGGATGGCTCTGATAGAGTCGTTGTAATCGACTTTCGGTGATGCGTTGCGGTTGCTCAGGAACGAACGGGTGCGGTTCATCAGACTGTTGAAAGCTGTTGTGTCGCGACGGGGCTGGGTGAAATAGAGCCAAGCCAGTTCGAACATCGTCTTCATATCTTTCACCGATCCGCTGCCGCTGATGCTTTGTCCACGAGAACCTACCGACGGACTGACGCGTACTGCTTTCCCTGTGAGCATCTTGCGCAGCGTGGTGGCGTCGAAGTCGCCAACGCCGGCATCGGTGATGCTGCTGGTGATGAGCGAGAAGTTGGGGATATCGTCATCCGCATACTGCGAGGTGCCGCCTTCGCCCTTGATGGTCATCTGTATCTGGTCGGCGGTGAAGTCGGTTGTGCGTACATATACCTTCATACCGTTAGAGAGAGTCAGCTCGGTGAAACCGTGCAAATATGGCTGTTCACTGACAATCTTGCCAGGCTGGGGTAGGGTGCTGATGAGTTGGTCGGCCAACTGTTGCTCAACATACGGACTGTAGGTTTGCTGCTGAGCCGCCAGGATGGTCTCTTCCAGCTGTTGCTCGTTGGGCAGTACAACATCTTCCTTGTCTGATCCATAGAGCACACACACCTGATTCTGGTTGGTAATCAGTTCGCTCACCGCACGGTTGACATCCTCCAGCGACACCTCACGGTCGAATTGCTGTGTCAGCTGCAGATCATACTCCTCAGAAGTCAGCGGTTCAGCCTCCAGAAAGTGGTGTACACATTTATTGACGAAGTAGCTGTTGCGACGGTCGTTGCGCTCCTGATAGTGACGTTCGGCTGCCGTGAGCAAGATTTTCTTGGCGCGGTCGAGTTCAGCCTGTGTGAATCCGTGCTGACGTACACGCTCGGCTTCTGCCATTGCTGCCGTCAGTCCGCCCAGGATATTGTCCTGTTTACAGCTCACTGCCAACGAGAACGCCTCCTTAGTGCGGCTGACGAAGAAGTTGCCAACGCGTGCTGTCGCACTCATAAAAGGTGGGTTGGCCTGCTGGCGCAGTTCAGCCATACGGCTGTTCAGCATCGAACTGATGAGCCTGTCGATATAGCCGTCGCGCAGGTATTTCCCACTGTTCTTCTCGCTGTCGGGAGTAGCCTCGTGCTTCATATAGACATGCACCATCACGATGGGCTGTTCCTTGTCTTTCTGGATGTTGACAATCATCTTGTCGTTGTCGGGCACAGGGTAGTAGATGCGCTCGGCAGCGTTCTTCGGTTTGGGAATCGGCGAGAAGAGTTTCTTGATTTTCTTTTCCACCTGATCGACATCGATGTCGCCCACGACGATGATAGCCTGCAGGTCGGGACGATACCATTTTTGGTAGTAGTCGCGCAGGTCTTGATAGGGGAAGTTGTCAACGATATCCATCGAGCCGATGGGCAGACAGTCTTCGTATTTCGAACCCTGATAGATGACGGGCAGCGCATTCTCCTGCAGACGTTGTATCGCCATTCCTGCACGACGCGTACGCCATTCCTCATGGATGACGCCACGCTCTTTGTCTATCTCTTCGTCCTCCAGCAGGATGAAGTGGCTCCAGTCGTTGAGCACCAACAGACAGGAGTCGAGGACGCCTTCGCTCTTCAGCGGTGCTGAGCCGATGTGATAGACCGTCTGGTCGATAGAGGTATAGGCATTGAGGTTGGCACCGAATTTCACACCGATGGTTTCACACCAGGGCACGATGCCTAACTGTCCGTTTTTGCCTGGAAAATGTTTCGTACCGTTGAACGCCATGTGTTCGAGGAAATGGGCCAAGCCGCGCTGACGCGGTTCCTCCAGGATGCTGCCCACACGCTGGGCGATATAGAAGTCGGCGAGACCTGCCTCTTTTGCGTTATGACGGATATAATAGGTGAGTCCGTTTTTCAGACGTCCCACCCTGAAGGAGTTGTCTTGCGTCACCGTCTGTGCCGCCATCGAGGCGGGCAGAAGCGCAAGGAGTAGGAGGTAAATGATTTTTTTCATTTTTTTATAATGGTTATTGAAACCCCTCTCTGGCTCCCCCGAGGGGGAGGATCTGTGAATGGGTTATTGGTTATGGGTTATTGTTAGAATTCACAACCGATGGTGAGGGTGGTGCTTAGCCGGTCGTTGCCCTCCATCAGCACATCGTTGCAATGTGCTTTCTGGTGCGAGATGTTGATTTTCGCAAACGTCTTCATACGGGTGTTCGGAAAGATGAATCCGTATTTCACCGATCCGTCAACCTGATAGCGGGGAGCCGTGAGGTATTGGTATTCGCGATGCAGGAAGGCTTCCATCTCCGGTGGAAACGACTGTTTGGCTGATGGTGCCGCAAAGGTGCCGTCCTCACACAGGGAGCCGCGTCCGTTGCGATAGGCGAAGCCCGCGCCGACGGTTAGGATGCCCTTCGGCAAGAATAGGTTGTATTCCGCCTGCACCCATTCCTCGTAGCTTCTGATTTCCTGTCTGCGGAAATAGGGATATTCATACGCCGTTTGCCGACGGAACATAAAGTTCATGCCTGCCTGCACAGCCCACACGGGCACTTGGTTCTTCAGCCCGAAACGACCGCTATAGGCAACCTGTCCGGTTGTCCACAACTTATCCGAGAGTTTCACGGGCGAATAGTAAGCATAGTAGTGGGCAGAGGTTTCCTCATCGGTCATCTCGCGATAGGTATTCGCAAAGTCTTGCAGCTTTTCTGTCTCGATGGCGAATTGCCATTGATGCACGTTCTGCCGCTGTCTCCACGTCAGACGCGTCAGATACTCGTAGCCGTTGCTCTTGTGCTGATTATAGGAAATGGTATAGGGCGACTTCTTACCGTAATAGCCCTTGCGTCTGTTGAATGCAAACGCATGATACCAGCTGATCTGCGGCGTCAGCTGGAAGTCGAGTTGGATGCCGCCTCCGTGATGTTCGTCGAAGAAGGGCATCTCCTGATTCATATCCGTATAGCCGTATGCACCGAACGTCTCCACCTTTCCGATGAAGGCACCGTAGCTGACGAGCGACTTATATACTTGGTCGGAAGCACCGTATTTCTTAAACACCACACTCTCTGTGTGCCGCAGGTATTCGTAGTGGGCACCCACCGTGAGCCAGTTGGCTACCGGCACATAGAGGCCTGCCGTCACCACCAGGTTCATCAGGTTGTTCTTGTGGCGCAGGTCTTTGTATTTGGCATAGTTGGCAGCGGTGAAGTCCACCTTCACGCCTAACGACACCTTTTTATATACCCGCCCGCTGACAGCACCCGTGAGCTGGTACGTGTCCAGATGTTTGTCGCCGGCATTCGTCAGCGAGTCTTCCACAATGTCGAAGGGCATCCTGGTCGGATTGACAAACGCCGAACCCGTGAGGTTTTTCAGTGCCTCGTTGCGATAGGCTATCTTACCGAATATCACGATGTCTGGCGACAGCCGGTAGAACGATTCCACCCCTGCCGCCGCCGTCAGTGCCTTCGGCGCCCCATAGTAGTTGGTGAAGTGCCCCTTGTCGTATTGCAGCGACAGCGTTGCCTGCGACAGATGTCCGACCGTCAGGCGCTGCAGTCCTGCCGCATTCGGGCTGGTCAGCCAGGGGTCTGATTGTTTAAGAAACGCATAATCCCTGAACAACAGACTGTCGGCTCGTGAGGGCTGACGGTCTGTTTGTGCAAACAGCTGGAGTGGAACCAATACGGCTCCACCCAGCCATACGAGGTATGAAATGAGTTGCTTCACGTTCCTATTCTCCGCGCAGCGAACACTTCTGACGCTCGTGGAAGTCGTTGGTAGAGTTGTTGGTGTCTTGGAAGATGATATGGGCACCATTCTTCATCGAAGCCTCTGCGTCGATACCACTTGGGTCGGTTGACTCGCCAACACCCAATGCGTAGTTATAGACCAGCTTACCGTTGTTATCAGCCAGCGCCTCTGTTGCCTCCTTATCTACATTCCTGTAGAGGGAGTGGCCCTGCTGGTTGGTCAGATCCACATGTCCGGCATCGATGTCGGCAGAGAAACGTTTCTTGCAGTCTGCCAACTTAGCAGCATTAAACACCTCTACACCGTCGATGACCCATTCCTTCTTCACCTTGATAGAGGTAAACACGCTCGTCTGCTGAACACCATCGGCATACCAGATGTTGTCTGCGTTCTCAGCATGCTCCTTGGGAGAAACGCCTTGTGTCTGGAAGATGAAAACTGCCGGCGACAGCACACTGAACGTCCAGGCGTTGCCCATTCCGTATTTCACCGTCTTCAGGTAGTGCGAAGTGGGAATCACGTCGGCAGGTGCGGGGTAATAACTGGTGTTGTTGTAGAAATTGTTGCCCGCAGAATTGCCGCCACCACCATACTCAGGGTCATACATACAGTAGTAGTCTTTGTTGGCGTAGTTCACAGAAGCGGGAACGGTTTGGGTGTTGTCGATGGCACCGTGAATGTTGACCACCACCTGTGAATACGGCTGGATCACCAGTGAGTTGGGGAAATACCAGATGCCGTGAAATGCAGGGATGAAGTCTTCGTTCTCATACACCAGTACACCATCCTTATACAACTTGCTGTTGGCTGCTGCTTCCGCATTCGACTGGAACGCCATTCCTACGCAGAGGTTGTTCAACACAGCCACCTGACCGCAGTTGTTGTAGAGCGTGATACTCTTGTCGTACTGGTAGTTCTTATCCGTTGCCGGATTCATCACACCGCCGTTATACACCTCTTTGATGAGCACCTGATCAGCATTCTGGTCCTCAGCCTTGAACACAATATTCTTCACATCAGCTTGTTTCACCTCAACGGTATTTCCGTCAGAAGTAGTCACAACCATGTTCCATGTTTGCGCCTGTGTCGTCAGCGCACTTGCGAAAATCGCAATCGATAGTAAAATCTTTTTCATTGTCTTTTATTTTATATATAATTTATTTGGTCGTTTGGGAGATTGGTCGTTTGGGGATATTAGTCGTTTGGGAGATTGGTCGTTTGGTCGTTTGGGGATATTACTTTCTGCCCCTCGCTCCTTACTCCTTACTCCTTTACTCCTTCTCTCCTTTCCTCTCCCTTCAGGGGGAGTCAGAGGGGGCTTCGGGGCTTTACCTCTTCACCTTAAAACTCCCTTGTGGTGTCCGAAGGATATACACACCCTTGGGCAGACTGTTGAGCTGTACACTAGCCGTACCGTCCTGCGTCACTGTCACCGTGTTGATAGGTTTGCCGTCGATGGTGTACACCATGATGCGCTGTCCTGCTTTCAGGTTGCTGAACGAAGCTTCACCGAAGGCTACGGTAGGCCGTGAGCCAGCGATGTCGTCATTCGTGCGGATGGTTGCGATGGCTGTCGTCTCCTTTTCCACCTGTTCGGTGACGATGTCGTAGTTGGTCAGACTCTGTACATCCACCGTCAGCACCTCTTTGAGGCAGGTAACGACCAGTTCGTTCGACTCGTTAAAGGTCAAGACCGGATAGTCGGTCAATGCAAATTTCGCTATCGACCCATCCTGTTGTGTCAGCACAAGATACTGCACATCGATGGTTTCTGCCGATAGTCTTGTCGGGGCCGTCAGGAAGACAGCCGTGAGCATCAAGCTCCATACAATTTTTTTCATCTTACTTCTATTTTAATATATAACACTTACTCCTTCACTTCACGATCCTCTTTTTCGTCACTGTCAGTTTCAGCGGGATTACGTTCGTACTGTCGGGCGACACCACCACCTGACTCTTCACCCCGTTGTAGATGTAGCGGTAGTCACCTTCGATGTGTACACCGCTGGAGGTGATTTCGTAGATGCCGGAAGGAATGGTGATATGCGCCACTCCGTCGCTGTTGGTCTCCGTGATAAACACCGATGCCACCGCATTTCTGATTTCCACCGCTGCGCCCTCATACGGCTCGATGGTGTTGGCAGGATATTCCAGTTTGATGGCCACATCCATCAGCTCCAACTCTTCCTCGTAGCTGCATGCTGTCAGCATACTCATCAGCCCACTCATCAGCACCCAGCAATATATCTTCATTCTCATTCTCATTTTCATTCTCATTCTCCTTTGTCCTTCAATCCTCACTCTCCCCCTTGAGGGGGAGCTGGAGGGGGCTTCCTCCTCTCCTTACTCCTTCTCTCCTTTCCTCCCCCTTGGGGGAGTCAGAGGGGGGCTTACATCTTCACCCTCAACGTCAATCCATAATAGAATTTCGGAATATAGCGACTGGCAAACAGCGACGACTCCTGTCCCGTCTGCGACGACTTCACCTTACTCATATTATTAAAGAAGTTGTTCGCATAGAACGACACCGAGATATGGTCGCCGATTTCCTTTGTCACCGTGATATTGGCAGAGAAATATTTCGACAGATAGTCGGGATTGAGCGTATAGGCATAGTTGCTTTTCAGCACCAGCTTCGCCAGTTCGTTGTACAAGCTGCGGTCGTTGTCGCGTGCCCATTCAAACTGCTCAGCGAAAGGAATCAGCTGGTTCGGCTGGTCCCAGGTGCTATAGTATTCCGGATAGACAGCCACATAGTGATTGGTCGAGGTGCCGTCATAGGGCGTACCGAAATAGTCTGCCGGACTGTCGATGACGATGCCGCGCGTGCCGTTGTTCAGCTGGCTCAGCGACCGCTTGTAGTTGTATAGCGATGTCTCCAACCGCAGCGATACGATCAGTCTGACCTTCGGGATATGGGTGGTGATGGTAGCGTTCAGGTTCACCTGTCGCGACTCACTGCCGTTGGCAACCGATCCCGACGACACTGTTCCTGTCGATGTCGATGACGAACCGCGATAGTAGGCTACCAGCGGATAGCTCGTTGTCGTTGCCGACCCCGTACCTGTTATCCCGCCGGCAAACAGCGTTTCGTCTGTACCCTTGTAGGCATAGAAGTTGCCATCGATACGGATGTTGGTCTTCAGCACCTTGATAGGTGTAAAATCCACCACCCACTCCAGTCCGTAGCGTTTCACCGGACTGCCGTTCACATACTTCCTCGTGGCGTTGTAGGTGCGGTATTCCGAATAAGCCAGTTGCTGCGGCAGATGACTGCCTGAGCGGTCGGTGAGCGTCACCACACCTGTCTGCGGGTCTATGCTGTATGCACGGTCGCCAGGTGCCACACCACTGGTCTCGATGGCACGCTGTCCCGTCTGCTTGTATGCGAACGGTGTATATTCATATACCGACATATAGGGATGGAGGGTGCGATGGTAGAAAGCCGACAGCGATATCTTCGTGCCCGCAATCTTCGCATCGATACCCAAGTCCGTCTGGTTGGTATATTGCCACTTCAGGTCACTGTTGTAAATAGCCTGCGAAGGGAAGGTGTAATAAGCATAATAAGCCCTGTTGTCAGCTGTGCTTCCTGGGGTAAACGACAAGATGTCGGAATACGAGGGCGAGGGGTACAGGATCTGGAACGACGGCAGCTTCACTGACTTTCCCCATCCGGCATGAATGCTCAGGTCGCTGACCAGTGCCGGGCGCTTTTCCCAAAACATATATTTCGCCTGAAAGCGTGGAGCCACACTCGACACCTGTCCGTAGTCAGAGCCGCTAATCATCGTCAGGTCGTCGCGCACACCAGCCATCAGCTGCAGGTAGGCACCCTTCGTGCTGGTAGTAATCGTCACCTTCTCTTCGCCAAACAGCGCTAAGTTGTGCATCCACGGCAGTTCGTCATAGCGGTAGGGGCGCCAGGTAGGAGCATAGCGCATATCGTCGTAATAGGTGCCGCGACCCTCATTGCCGCTGCCTTTGTATTCAGCACCCACCAGCAGCCTGCTCAGCACCCGTCCGAAGCGGCGCGTCCAGTTGGCATTGAGTTTCAGCGATGCGTTGACAGGCTTCTGGTCGTTGAACGATTTCAGATACCAGTATCCTGTGGGACCTAAGATGATGTTGGCTTGCGGGTCTGCCTCGTAGTCTGTGGCCACGAAATAACCCTCCTCCTGTGTATGGATATAAGGTTGCGACGAAGCACTGCCCGTTTTGGTATAGTCCTCCGTGCGTTTGTCCTGAAATGTGAGACTGCCCTTGAACACCAGGTTCGTAATCCATGATTTGTTCAGCAGCCAGTCTATCGAGAACGTACCGCGAATCTCATTGTCGCGGGCCTTCGAATAAGCATCAAACAGTTCGTCGGGGTCGTTCTCCGAATGGTAGCCGCCCACATTCCCCGTCACACCGATGTTCAGCGTCAGGGGAGTCGTGTGCTCGGCAAACATCTTCATATAGTTCAGCGACAGCACATTGCGGGTATAGGCCGTATAGGGTGAGGCGATATCCGAGAACGAGCGGGCACGTTCGAACGACACGTTCAGCAAACCGCCGTTCCTGCCCAGCTCCAGTCCTTTGTTCAGCGACAGCAGATACGTGTGCTGATTGATTTTCCCCTCCACGATAAACGGCGACTTTCCCTTGCGCGTGTGTACCTTTACTACACCGTTGCTCAGATCACCGTATTCCACCGAAGGGATGCCCGTCACAATCTCCACACTCTCGATATTCGACGAACTGATGTTGCGCGTGCTGGCAGCCAACGACTCACCCATCGCAGCATTGTTGTCGATGCGTGCCCCGTCCACCTCTATCGCCGTGCCGAACGAGGCGTTGCCCTTCTCCGAACCCTCACTGCGCAGCATCAGACGGTTGTCGCTCACCAGCGTACTGTTTTCCGTCTTTCCGCCAGGCAGCAGCGTTGTTATCTCCTCTAAGTTGATGAGCTGCTGGTTGTCAAGCGTTGTGCGGTCGATGGTATAAGTCGTCGTAGCAGCATCCTCGCGCCGTTGTGCCACCACCTCCACCTCTTCCAGTTGCAGACTCTCCTGTTGCAGTCGTATCTGCAGCGCAGGTGTTGTCGGTGTGAGGTGAACGTTCAGCGTGCGACGAGCATAGCCCATACACTGCACCACCAATGTATAGTTGCCCGCAGGCACCTGCTTGATGGCAAAAGCCCCGTTCTCATTGGTGATAGCCCACAGATCCTGAGCTTGCAGCAAGACCGATGCGTATTCCACAGGCTTCCCGCTCTTCTCCTCCAGCACCTTGCCCGTCAGCGTGACGTGTTGTGCCAGAAGAGAAAAGGGGAAAACAACAAACAAAATGGTTACAAAACAATATCTTTGCCGCATACGGTTTCTTTTCCTTTTTCGGCGGCAAAGGTACGGACAATCTAAAACGGTTGCAATACCTAAAATTTAGTATTTGCAACCGCTCCTTGCTCTTAGTCGTTTGGTATATTGGTCGTTTGGTCGTTTGGGAGATTGGTCGTTTGGGGATATTAGTCGTTTGGTCGTTTGGGGATATTACTCCTCGCCCTTTTTTCTCTCCCCCCTTCAGGGGGGAGTTGGAGGGGGCTTTCACTCTCCCTCCCTAAACAGGGAGGGTCGGGGAGGGTCTTCTTGCCCCTTTTTCTCTCTCCCCCCTTCAGGGGGGAGTTGGAGGGGGGCTTTGGGGAGTTGGAGGGGGGCTTGTTTTTTTAAGGTTTTCTTTTATTCGTCCGATTTGTGCGATTTGTGTTCGAAAACATCAGAATTTGGTGAGGAAAAACCACGAACCAAACAACTGCATCAACAATCCCGGCCATCCGATGACAAAGTCCGCCATCGTCGCCTCAATGCCACCCGTCAGCAGCAGCTCACCCAAGCCGCCCATTACCTTCGTCACGAGAATCACGCCGATGAGCAACAGCAGCGACACCCTCTTGAAGTGCTGCGCCGTCAACCCCGCCACCAAAGCCAAAACAGCCAGCTTCAGCGTCATCACCGGCAGCACCTCCATCGTCGGCATACCCGTTGTCAGGTGGTTTACCAGCGGCGACAGCAACGCTGCCAGCAGCCCCGTTTTCCAGCCGAACTTATAAGCGCCGATTAGGATGACCAGCGACAGCGGTGAGAAGATGACGCCCCCCTGTGGGATCAGGTGAAACAGTTGTGGCAGAGCCAAGTTGCAAATAACGAACACCATTGCCCAGAGGTACGTCATCACCTCATTGTAGTTCAACGTATAAAGTCTAACGTTAGTTTTCATCATCAGTCACCTTTATATTATATACGTCCCGCCAGTTCCAGCACCTTCTGCATCGTCGCATCCGTTTTCTGTTCATCAATCTTAGCCGTCACAGCCCCCATGTTCTCCACCTTCCAGTAGTTGCAGATATCACGGAACTCAGCCGTTGCGCCGTCATACACCCCAGGCGAATAAGAAGACATCAGCAAGCCCATCTTCTTCACCTTTTTAGGAGCGTTCACGCAGTACATACGTTGTATAGGCGCCTGAATCTGTGCGCAGAGAGTGAAGTAGTAGATAGGAGCCGCCAGTATCAGCACCTCCGCCTCGTTCATCAGTGGATAAAGCTCCTGCATATCATCCTTCTGGATGCAGGCACCATTTCCCTTGTTATGACAATATTCGCAAGCCAGGCAGCCAGCAATCTTTTTCTTTGCCACATTCACCAGCGTCACCTCGTGACCCGCTGCCTCAGCAGCATTCTTAAACGCCTCCGCCATCCAAGCGGTATTGCCTTTAGCTCGTGGAGAGCCTTGTAAAATTAAAACATTCATGATTTTGTTCAAGTTATTTTAGGTTTTATTTCAGTTGTCTGTTTATTCACAAGGGCAAAAATACACAAAACCCACCACACCACCACGATAAAAACCAATCTTTTATAAAAAATTAGGAGATGGAGTTAGGTGCCGCGCTCTGCCCAATCACCTCTGTCGAGGTTGCGGTAGCCGATGGCTTCGGCGATATGATGGCTTTGAACGTTTTCTGAACCTTCGAGATCAGCAATGGTGCGGGCGACTTTCAGGATACGGCTGTAGGCACGGGCAGAAAGCTTTAATTTTTCCATTGCCATACGGAGCATATCCATCGATGCAGCATCGGGTTCTGCAAACTGGTGGAGCATGCGTTCAGTCATCTGGGCATTACAATGGACTCTCCTCTGCCCTCCCTGTTTAGGGAGGGAACTGAAACGCTCAGTCTGAATCTGACGAGCCTTGATGACACGTTCGCGAATAGTAGCAGACGGCTCACCTGGCTGCATCTCAGACAACTGCTTAAATGGTACGGCCTGTATTTCACAATGAATATCGATACGGTCGAGAAGGGGACCGCTGATTTTGTTCATATACCGTTGAATCTGTCCTGGGGTGCAGGCACAATGATGGGTAGGGTCACCATAATAGCCGCAAGGACAGGGATTCATGGAAGCGACAAACATAAACGAACACGGATACTCCACATTGTATTTCGCGCGACTGATGCAGATTTTACGGTCTTCCAATGGTTGGCGCAATACCTCCAGCGTACTCTTATTGAACTCTGGTAACTCATCGGCAACAGAAATTAATCAACCGTAACTATTTAAATAACTGATAACCACTATTTTACAATAGCCATTTACTACCTTTTTCTTTAAATATTCCTTGTCTAATATACTGTAACCGTATATCAAATACGTATTTTTACTACCCCTAGCCTTTCTTATACTTACCTTGCGATTTCATGTATGCAATAACTTTAAGGTCTTCGACAACATCATATACCACATCAAACACAAGCACTTCAACGTCTTCTTGACTTATTAACGAGAGCGATTCGTTATAATGCTCTTCGATGTATTTTTCAACTAGTTGAATTACCTCGTTGTTAGTTGTGTCAACGCAGTGAAACATTCTCAACTCGTACATAATGTCATCATAGACATTTTTCTTAATTGTTTCCATAATAATTGTATTAGTTTAGAATATATGATTATGGCACAAAGGTAATAAGAATCTTTTTAATTAAAAAAAAATAAGCGACCAAATTAATGTCCGCTTAATTACAGTTACATAATACTGCGTTCTCCTTTACACTGAGATTAGGGTTATATTTGTCTTTGATGGCTTTCATGGCACTATATGGCTTCTACAGATACATTCCCTTGGGAATCCTTGGTGAATCGTAGGACTTTACCAAACCAACAGATTTCAGCATCATTAAGTAACTGTTCATCTATAGGAATCGGACAACCATCATTCAATGCTAGTTTACACATGGTCAATATTTGCCCCATTGCGTTCTCACCTTTCCACACACCAACATTATTGACCTTATAAACCATTTCCTTGACGGCTTTTGAGGTCTTACCCTTTCCGCTTTCAAGTTCTGCTGCTGTAATAACAATATCCCTCTGCTTGATAAGTTCATCATTCCATGCACCCCACATGATTTCTGATTCCTTTTGGGCTTTCTCGATGATTACTGCATTTCTGGGGATGGATAACAAAATATCTCGGAATCCTTTG
>Ga0326511_10000253_pt1 | contig 45144 bp, 60 predicted proteins | sample 0_2496_0518_D_FD_203701 | JGI IMG/M metagenome (GOLD analysis project Ga0326511, IMG submission 203701) | Bovine rumen microbial communities from UC Davis, California, United States - 0_2496_0518 | ecosystem: Host-associated > Mammals > Digestive system > Stomach > Rumen | place: USA... | reverse complement strand
AATCATTGTTTAAAAAATTAGTTAACGCTATTAAAAAATTATTTAAAGATTTAGACAGACCCGTATACAACAGTGCATTAACTCAGTATCAAATTAGTACAATACGTCAAAATTTTGAAGATATAGTGAATAATGTGAATAATTCACTAAGTACTACAACAGGTTTGATGAATGAGATTAACGTTACAAATAAAAATGTTGCAAATTCTCAAGAAACGGTGTATAATACACCACAAAAAGAGGAGGGTTATAATGAATTTGAACAATTACAAAGAGAAAGTGAAGGACTTTCTAATGAAGAACAACAATTATACAGAAGTGGCAGCAGAGAAATTGATGAAAACTTACGAAGACGACTTTCAACAGTTTTTGAAAGAAGATTGGAGTCCAGCAGAAGTAGCGACAGCAATGAGGCTAGGGTACTAACAGACCCGCAAAGTGGAAACTCATTTGATGTATACGAAAATGTAGATGCTCAAACATTCCACGATATATTTGATATAATTAGAAGATACACCGCTTATGGTGAGTTAGTAGATGTTCATCCTGCAATTTCAACAGAAGATGAAACAGGATATGACTCTACACGAAATTATATGACTAAAGACGGTTTAAGTGGTTTTGCAATAACACAAGACGGAGATTTAATTTCAGTATTTAATGCTAATAACAAACGTGGTTGGTTAAGAGCAATTTCTGATATAGTTAAATCGGAAGCAAAAACATTGGATTGCTATGCGAGTCCTAATCAAGATTTACAAGGAATTTATAAACGAATTTTTGGCTTTCAGACAGCATCTATCATGGATTATAATATGGAATATGACCATGATGATATCGCTAAAAATCATAATAAACCAAAAGTTGCATTTATGGTTAACACACCTCAAGAAGTCATAACGAAATCATTTAATAAAGACCAATATGACGAAGCAAAAGCATATCAAATGTCATTCTTTGATGAAAATAATACTGTTGAACCTGCAGTTACTGAAACGGTTGCTGATGAGGCTAAAAATAGTGTTAAAAAGGGTACTTCTACACGTCAAAAATTAGAAAAAATTACCCAACAGGTTAATACAAGTGAACGCATTGAAAAACCTACACGTCAAAAACTACCAACAAAAGAAACCGCAGACCAAAAAATAGCAAGAGAATTTAATAGAGAATTAAAAACGAATGATGCTTATTTAGCATTTGAAGAAGTTGTTAGAAATAATAAGTTATCTGAATCTCAAATAGATTCTCTACGTCAAATAGCAATTGATTCCACAGATTCTGCAGAGATTCAAAATTCTATACGTAATTGGACTCCTGAAATAATGGCTCAAGAAGATGCTGAAATACAAGAACTTAATGAAAAAGCAAAAAGTATTGAAAATGAAGAAAAGAAAAAAGAAAAAACACCAATTAAACGTGTAGAACAAATTCAAGAAATTAAACTTCCTAAAGCAACTCCAATAGTTAATGAAGAAGTTAAAACAACTTCAATTAACAATGACGCTTGGTTTAAAAATATCAATAAAATGTTTGATAATTATCAACAAGCAAAAGGAGATAAACAACGTGCTGCATTAAAATCTGTAGTTAATGCTTATACCAACTATAAAGAAAAAGGTGGTACAAATATCATTCAAGAATTGGAAGATATTATTGCTAGCCCTGAGTATAAAACTCAACGTGAAGAAGAAAATGCCAGAAAGCAAGACTTATTTAAAGATATGATGCTTTCTAGGGGTACTATAAATGAAAACGGTACAATTAAATTTTTACCTAATATAGAAGAAAACACTCCTAAAGGTAAAAAAGTATCTAAATTCTTTAGTAATACTATTACTAATTCTCCGTTTGCTCAAAATATTATTAATGTGTTAGGAACTAACACGGATATCACATACTATACTCCTATTACGAATGAAGACACATTACGTAAAGCAATGGATGATATCGCTGAAAAAGGCGAAGACTCTGTATACGATTTTTTAGGAAAAGAAAATTTAGATGCTGTAGATGTTGGTAAAGCAGTATTATTAACTAATTATTATAAATTAACTGGTGATTTAGCAAAACAAGAAATGATTTGGTCTAAATTAAGTGGTTACGGTACTAAATACGGTCAATTCATACAAGCATTAAGTATGCTAAAATATATGTCACCAGAAGCAGTAGCAAATAGTTTTCAATCTGATTTGAACGTAGCATTAGAAAAAATGAAATCATCTAATGACCCAGCAATAAGTAGATGGATACAAGACCAAATGAATGTAGACCAATTAACTTTGACGGATGCTGAGAGAACTTGGATTATGGAAATGGTTGATAGAGCATCTAAATTAGACCCAGATTCACACGAATATAAAGTTAAAATGGCTCAAGTATATGCTTATATTGCTAATAAAATACCAAAATCATTTACAAATAAATTAAAAACATTTAGAAGATTATCAATGTTAGCCAATGCTAAAACACAGGTAAGAAACGTATTAAGTAACGTAGGAGCATTACCAGTCAATATTTTAGGTGATATCGGTGGTAGTTGGCTAGATAAACGACTATCAAAATATACTAATACTAGAACTCAGGGTAGTTTTAACACTAGAGCAGCATTGGAAGGGGCTAAAACCGGATATCAAGAAGCCCTACGTGATAAAAGATTAGGAATAAATACTCAAAATATAAACGCATACGAATTTCAAAGTGGGCAAACATTTAACAATAAAACACTTGCTGGAAAATTCGGTAATACTGTTGAAGAATGGACTAATTTTGGATTAGATTTAGGAGATAGACCTGTAGAGCAAGGTTATTATAGAAATGCATTAGCAAATATAATGAGTCTTAATGGACACGAATTTGCTACAGAATTAGATAAACAATTGGCTAGAGATGAAGCCGAAGAAAAAGTATGGAAAAATAAAGGCAAAATGGCAGACTTAGCAATTGCTACACGTAATACTTTAAATAAAGTACATATTGGAGAAGTAGGTTTAGGAGATATGATATTACCATTCGTACTTACTCCAGCAAACTTAGCCGCAGCAACATATAAATATAGTCCAGCGGCAGTGTTGAGTGTTGCTAAAAACGCAATGGACTTTAATAATACTATTAAAGGTAATACTACACACGAACAAAAAGTATTGGCTCAGAAGAAATTAGTAGATAGTTTTGGTAAAATGACTGCGGGTACAGTGCTATATGCTATAGCATATGCTATCTCTAAAGCAGGAAAAATTACTGGTGGAGAAGACGACGATAAAGAAGTTGCTGCTATGATGAAATCACTAGGATGGCAAGAATATTCAGTTAAAATTGGAGATAAATATTATTCATACGACTGGGCGGAACCATTCGCAAATCCATTTGCAGTTATGGCTGAAATCCAAAAACAACAACAAGAAGGTAAATTTGAGAATAATAGTGAACTTACAAATGCTTTACAAGTAGTTGCAGAAGCGTTTAAAATAGGCGGTACACGTCTACAAGACCAATCATTCTTAGCAAGTTTACAATCAATATTCTCAGGACAAGATAGTATTGCAGAAGGATTTATTGATTTTGCAGCAGGATTGCCTGCATCATTCGTACCTACCGCAGCAAAACAACTTGCTGATATCATGGATGGTAGTGCTAAAATGACATATGATAAAAATAGTGTATTTAACACAGCATTAAATAAAATGCTAGTTAAAATACCAGGTGTTAAATCATTATTACCTACAAAACAAACTACACTTGGTAATGATGCACGTAAATATCAAGAAGTTGAAAATATTGGAAATTTACTAGAAAATATCTTTAATTCAACAACATCTCCAGCAAACGTGTCACTAGATACTTCTGGTGAAATTGGTGAAGAATTTATTGATGTATACAACCATACTGGTGATGCTACAATAATGCCACAAATAGCCGTCAAAAATATTACATATGGTTCTGAAAAATATCAATTTACATTAGAACAACAGGCTAATTTACAAAAAGCAATGGGAGATATTGTCAAAACTGGTATGAATGAATTATTATTTAATGAAGTGTACAATACAGCGAGTTATACTGATAAGGCTACTGCATTGACTTCATTAGTTCAATACGCCAAAGGAAAAGCCTTAGAACAAACTGGATACGTACCTAATTATCAAATTAAATCTGGGAATGCATCTCAAATTAATAATTATGTAAACTCCGGATTATCAGTAGGTGAGGCTGTAATGTACGATAGTCTAATTAATCCTATTAAAGGAGAAAAAGATGCTGATGGAAATACTATTGCAGGTTCACAAAACGGTGCTAAAGCGTATGCTATTATGAATATGGCAATCAGTGATAACTCTAAGGATGTAATGTTACATTTGATTAGTCCGACATCTAAAACACCAGAAACAGTGAATAGTTTAAGTAATTTCAATACAAAAGAAGAAATTCAAAGTTATTATTCATTGGCTAGACACGACAGTTTTGTAAATAATAAATTCAGTCGAGATGACATTGATTTAGCAACAAGATATTTCAATTTTGACGTAGGTAATTTTACACAATACGCAAATGAATTATCAGAAATAAGGTCTGATAAAGATGCTAAAGGAAATACAATATCAAATAGTAAAAAGCGTAAAGTTACTGAATATTTAAACTCATTACCATTAAACCCAATTCAAAAAACATATTTGTATAGTTTAGCAGGATATTCAATTAAACCATATAAAAATGAGTTATATAACTATTTAAATAGTTTAGATATTAGTGCAGAAGAAAAACAACAAGTATGGAAAGATTTAGGATTCTAAAATAAAAAGACTAGATTATCTAGTCTTTTTTAATTTTTCGTATTCTAATCTAAATTTACCAATTGCAATTGGTTTATAACCACTATTAGTGCAATACAATAAGTAATTTGTGAATGCCGATTTAAGGTCTTCAAAATCTTGTTTAGAATTATTAAACCACATAAGCACGTTGTTATTTGATAACTCATAATAGTCATTAATAACTTTTGTTGCATTAGGTTCATCAAATTTATTATTCTTAACAATTGATTTTAAACCTTCTAATGCTAATAGAAATAAATAATTTTTAGCATTTAACGTAATTAATTTATCTAATTTGTTAGCATCATATTTCGGGTCAGTTTCTCTATATACTGCATTAAACGGTATTATTATACATCTTCTAAAGAAACCCTCTGATTTATCAGTTGTAGGTGGTAAAGCATTAGCAGCAAATATTAGTTTTGCTTTGTTACAATACTTAAAAGGGTTTTGATTTTTACGTTCAACTGTTATACTATCTCCCGTAACTAATTTTTTAAATATTGCTGTATTTTGGAGTAAACTATGACCTGAGTCATCCCCAATATTCACCATTTTACCAACTAATTCGGCTGTTCTAAATCGTTCTGATAAATCTTCTAATGCTAAACTAGAACAATTATCATCCCCTAGCCAACTGCGTATCATTTCTAAAAACATTGATTTACCATTTCGTCCATTACCTAATAATATGAATGATTTTTGATAACGACAATCTCCTAATAAGAAATACCCTAGCATTTGAATTAGCAACGTAATAATATCTTCATTTCCGCACGCCAACGATTCTATTGTTTCGTACACGTTTTCATCAAATGCTGACTCGTCATATTCGCAATTAAGTTGATTTACCGTGAATATATCGTAGGTATGATTACAAAACTCGTGTGTTTTAATATTATATAATCCATTTTTTAAGTTTATATAATTCACATCCGGTACATCATTCTTAGTTGCCATTTTGAGTCTAATGTTTTCGTATGTTTCTTTAATATTTGTTAATTTAAGTTCAGGTATGATTTCTAACATTTTGCTTGCTAATGTATCTTTATCATTTGTATATCTATCCTCATAATAGAAGTATACATCTCCTCCATATCCTTTAATATGATATTCCTTAATTAGATAATCAGCAAACACGTTGTGCATAAACTTAGTTCCTTTATAGAATATATTAGAATTCTTTTCAAAGATTTTATTGTCATCAAACATTTTACTTATTTCATCATCACGTAATGGTTCGTCAAATATATATTTATTAATTAAATTAAACGTTTCGTGAATTTCAGTTTTAGATAATTGAGCATTAATTAATGGTATGATAAATGTAAATAGTGCGTCGTCACGTCCATCCCCTTCTTTATAATGCATTAAATATTTTTGAGTGTTTATTGGTTTCAAAAATATAGGTAATACATCTACTGACTCATCATATTTCAACCACTCACGCCATTCTCCGTTTAATTTAACTACTTCCATAGTTTGTTTACCCCAACTTTTAATGTCTATATTAATAGTTAATGGAGTACCCGAATGAATTACATTTTTTATAGGTTGTGCTGATTTAAACCAAAAATGTCCTCCACGAGTAGTTTTTAATACTCTAGTTTTTATATCTAAATCTTTAATAATTTGAAATAAAATCTCAAATTGTTCTTCGTCGTCTACGTCAACAATTAAGTATGGTTCTTCAAGTTTTATAGCCAAATTATCTTTATCTTTAACTTCATCATAAGTATGAGTTAATTGAAAAGAATGTTGGGGGCGTTTTTTATTATCACAAATTATGTATTTAAAACTTTCTAAACCCATAGAGCCCTCCTAATTATTCAGTAGTATTTTCATTTTTAATTTTATTTAAAGTTTCAATTAATTGATTTAATTCTTGTTTGAATAAATCAAGTAATTCATCACCGTCCATAAAAGCCATATCGAATGTTTTTGTTAAAATTTCTTTATCTACACCTTTTACTTTAAGCATTTCACTTGTTAATCTATTGTAAAGTTGCAATATTTCCGTAGTTGGACCTTTAATTGCTACTCCTTTATTAGTTATAACAATATATTTATCACTCATTATTTCTTCTAAATCTTTCATATTAATCTCCTTTAAAATCATTAATTCTTTTCATTGCCATATCTATATACCATTGTTTATCAATATTACTTATAATCAATTTGTCTTCATTATCTACAATACAATGGTCAGGAAGATTTGCAATAGAGTCATTTCTGACTTTTTCTCCTGGTTTTACTTTATATAAATTTCCGTGATTATGATTTTTACTAGCATAAACACGATTTACACGATTAGTTTTTACATTACCTCTATCTGATTTCCAAATAGTATCAGTATAGGTTCCCCCAGTTTTACAAATAATTTGAAATTTATATTTATCAGTGCATTTGTTAATAGTTTCTTCGGGAGAAATTCCATTAACAAAATATTCAACCACAGCCTCATCAAGTATTCGTGCGGAGTTTTTAATTCCTCCTGAATACTGTGCGACATACGCCCCCTTAGTTTTAATTTTTGTTTCGCCTTTATCTTCGATTACCATTACATAGTTATTAACATCTTTTTGCCAAATTTTATGACATATATCTATTTCAGTACGCATACCACTACGTTCTTCCCATTTTTTAAGTTCTTCTTTAACTCGTTCTTTATTCTTAGGAATTACCAATATACCATCAGTGTTAGTTTGTACTAATGTTATATAAGGCTCTAGTTTCTCGATTAAATCAACAAATAATAGTTGACCCGTTATACATACTTGATTTGCCATTTTAGGGTCATATAACGCATTATATTTACTTTTCATACAACCATAAGTAGTATTAAGTACTAATTTTAATGCATTTGCTTTTGCCTTATTTCCCTCTTTTTTAGCAATGACTCTATCATCATATATCTCTTTAAATTTAGCAATTCCACCCGCACAATTACGTGATAAGAAATTATATCTAATCATCATACTTGGATAATAAGATGTAACATCTATGTTCCACATTTCTCCTTCATAAAAGAAGTTTTCTTTGGCTGCGTGTAGTCCTCCATACGCAAGTTTATGCTCAATCCCACCTAGAACTAATTTTAATGATTTTTTATAATCTAATTCATTATCACAATAAAATGCTATTGCCTTATAATATCTAGGGTTTTTGATTAAAATTGTGTCGGGTACGTCATATATAAACTCATCATCCCTATCTACTTTTTGTGCTTGTAATATTTTTGCACATAAAGTAGCATTGGTGTTTGATAAATCATAGATACTTAAATTAAACAATTTAATTAAATCTAATTTTGTTTTAATATATTCTTTACGTGTGTCTAAAAATTTAGCAGTAGAGTCTACGTCATGTTTACAATAAAATATTGTTTCATTTAATTCTTTTTCAGTCATTTTTCTTTCCAAATCAAATGGTACTGATGACTCCTCGATAGACATTTGCATAAACCCCTCAGCCTCTTTTAAACTCATTCCTAAAATATCTTGCATTAAATCAAAGTTTTTGATATTCACGGGTATTATATGTAATGTTTTATATATACTATATACGGGTACATCTTTGAATAGTAATAACATTGTTGCATAAGGGTCAGCGTCCGATAATAATGCTGATAATATTACATTATCGAACGCTTTATTATTGTACCCAAAGAATATTTTATTTTGATTATCTTTGATAAAGACTTTTAATTGTTCTTTGTCATTAACTATGACCGTGTACTTATTAGTTGATATATTTTTAAAAACTACCAACCAATCATACATAAAGACTTCAAAGTCGAAACAAATCATTATGCCTCTGACTTTTCAGGTGTTTCCCCAGTGTGTTCTTTTGTTAATTCAACTATATCGTGTTCTAATTGTAATGCTATATTATTAGCATTATTTAAATTTACAACTACATCTTTATAGTTTGTATCACTAATTCTCATAGTTTCTAATATATCTAATCCTTCTTTAATTTGTTTCTTTAAAATGTCTAAGTATTTTATTTCAAATGTTAATCTATTGAATTCCATTAGTCTTCTTCCTCCATTTCTGCTAATTCTTCTTCATTCATAAATGAATAATCAACAAAGCCTTTTTTAGATGTTTTCTTATCTAAATATAATGAATTGCCAACCAATTCTTGTAAACCTTGTTCGATACTCTCCACGTCACTAAACATTGAAACGTCAATGTCGTATCCACAAGAATTGATTAATTTCATTAATTTACTTAATGTTCTTTTAACTGTTTTTTCAGTTAAGAAATAACTTACATAAAATTTTTCTTCTACATAATCTCCGTCAAGTACTTTAGCAACAATATTAAACCATTGAGTTCCAGTGCTTTCACTAGTTCTTAACTTAATACTCTCGATTAATACACTATAAAGTCCATCCGGTTTCTTCTCCTCGTAGTTATTGTCTGCTGTTTTGTAGTTATTGTTTTCGGCTAACTCACTTGCCAACATTAATAAATCATCCATTATTCATTTCCTCCTTTTTTGATTAATAATGATTTTTTTGCTGTTGATTTCTTTTCTACTAATTCAGTTGCTAAATCTTTTAAATTTGTTTTAGGTTCTTCCTCAGTAGTTTCTTCTTCAACATTTATAATCTCAGGTTTTTTACCTGGAATTACCTTTTTAGGTTCTACACTTTGAATTGTAGGTTTACTATCTTCAAATAAGCCCTTCACATTTGAAAGTGTAACGTATAGTTCTTCGTCTTTGATATCACTACGGTGATACACATCTCGTTTTTCATTACATAATTGAAGATAACTTTTTCCTACTTTTTGACATTTAATCATAACGTCAGTTCTACCCTTAGTCATATTCAAATACTTTTGTTCAAGGCTAGGTTGCTCAATAGTTCTCGTGTTATCATACTCATCAGTTGTTTGAATTATATGAGATATAAATACAACATAATATGGTAGTTGACTTAATCTTATCATAAGTCTTTTCCAAGTTGCTTTTACATCTGAAAATGCTTTTCCAAAAGGTGCCTCCGCTAAATTTTCAACTTTATATTTTTTGCATACATATTCTTCTAAGAAAGTTTTGATATCATCAACTAGGTCGATTACAATTGTCTTGTATGTATGCTTGCCTTCTTCAATTTCCTTTAATACATTCACGAATGTTTCAAAATCATAAACGTCAACGTGTGGTGTATCAATTTTCTTTCCATTTCCGTCAGTATTGATTATTATTGGGTCAGGGAATTGACGTGCTAGGTAAGTTTTACCATGCATTGATTGACCCCATATAAAGAATACCTTAGGCGTAATATTTTTTTCCATTGGTTTGTTTTCTGGTAATAATGACATAACTATTCCTCCTCCTTATCTTTAGGTAAAGTTATTCTTAAATAAGATGCTTTACCTTTAGTTACTTTAGTCACTGGTTTCGTATATTTTTTATAAAGTTCTTCATGTTGCTCTTTGAATTCTTTAACATCAAATTCCATTTTAATTTCAGTTTTTTCGGGTGTAGCACTTACTACTGTGAATTGAGTATCATTAAATGTAAACTTTTTAATGTCTTTTTCAACCATAGCATTAAACACTTTTTCCTTAAAACTATCGTACTTTTCTTGTAGTTTCTTATACTCTTTTAATTGAGTTTCTAACTCACTCATTTGATTTAATATCGGTAATAAATCTTCATTCACTTCTTCCGATACTATTGCGACTTCGTCCATTAATCACTTCCTCCTCTCTTAAACAATCTAATAAATATTTAAACTTATCAATTTCTATTTCAATTCGTTCAAACATTTTTTGATTACGTTTTAATTTATAAATAACAAGTCTAGTTTCATCAAAATCTAAATTGAAAAACTTAGCCTCACTATCTAACGAAAAATCAATACCCGTATAAAAATCTTCGGGTCTATCATAACCAACTAGCAAACATTCTTCTATATCAAACATATACATATAGAATTGACACTGAGGTTCATAATATTTAATATCTAATTTACCGCTAAATGTTTTAACCTCAAGCAACATTTTTTGTTCTTTATCAATTCCGTCACAATTTGCTCTATATTTTTTTAATGGGTCTATTTTGCTATCTTCTACGAAATGATAACCAAAAGTATCATTCATATAATTTCGTACTAATGGTTCAATATATTGCCCATATCTCGTAAATTCATTACCTTTAAACTCGTTTGGTACTATACCAAGTTTTTGTTTAGCAAATTCTATACGTGTTTTACCATATTTCATACCATTACCAAGTATATACGGCAAATCACTTCCTCCAATATATTTATCTCTATTTTTTTCCACATCATTTAATTGATGTTCACTTGCTTGATATTCTTGCATTTTACCTCCCAATAATTCTAAATAGTAAATCTAAATACCATTTTATATTTTCTTCTAAATCGGTATCTTTAGTATGTGATTTAAACAAACCTAATTTATATAATCTATTATGGGCTCTAACCTCACATTCATAACTTTTATTGGACCTACTTATTGCATAGTTTAAATTTTTTCTACACGTTATTAATGTATCTATCAATTCTTTATAATCATTTTTTGTAGATATCAAATAACTATTAATTATTTTGCTATATGTAGGGTATAATTTAAGTTCTATTTTCATTTAATTCTCCTTTAAATCTTTCGGGTATTTCGTACATAGTATAAAGTTGATGACTATTTTTACTATATAGAAACATATACCCTTTATAAACTTTAATTTTACAATATCTTGATTTAGACCACACGTAATGCTTTAATTTTTTATCTTCAATTTGTTGAATTGATAACCCGTAGTCTAATGCCTCACGAAATAATTTACGACGTTCATCCGAATTAAACGGAGTACGTTCTCTCATTCGTTGTTTACTATGCTTAGATAATTTCATTATCTTTAGTTATATATCTCCAATAGTACCCACAAGACATAGCATTAACGTTTTTCAAACAACGACATATTGACGCAGTAGACACGCATAATTCATCACAAGCCTCACGGATTGAAGAATATCTTTTAATGATTTCAATTTCGTTATTTATTATTTTGTAACTTTCAATTGGTTTACATACTTTTTGACGGAACGCATATAGTCTATTCTCACAATATCTATTCTTAGGATTATATAGTTCTCTATACGCCTCCGAACGTGAAGCCCATTCAATGTTAGATAAAGCAAAATTACCACTATTTCCGTCTTTATATTTAATAATATCACTAGGTGTATTTGGTTCTCCAAGAAATGCTAACGCTACTAATTTTGCTATTGGTAGATTAGTATACTTTCCGTCATTCTTTTTTATACGTATCGAATTTTTATTTTTATTTCTTCCACCAACACTTGTAATACTACGTACTGCACGGTCATTATATAATACTTGACCTATTTGATTTACTTTGTACCCGTCAAAACCAGGTATATCTTTAAATTCTAATTCCATTTTATTCCTCCTTCTTTAATCTTTTTACTTTACTATATTCTGGATTTCTTTTATATTCTAATTCATTTATATATCGAAGATATACTCCCTCTACGTATGATTGTTGAATTAATGATTGTATTCTTTCGTCATAAAAATTATCAATTATTAATTCTATTAAATTATATTTTGTTTTTATTTTTATATAATACATTTATATTTCCTCCTTTTCATTATTATCAACTCCTTGTGTTGTAAATGTATTACACTCATTTATTTGTGCTTGAAAATATCTTGCTAATTCATCATTTCCTATGTTAAATAAATGATTACAAGTTTTTCTATATAAATCTTTTAATCTTTCATTTTCTTCTTGTAAATTAGTTATGTAATCTTTTAATTGAATTAGTTTTTCTTCACTTAATTTTATCGATACATTTGGTAATGTTGTTACAAATAGTAAATCTTCTAATATTTCTTTTATTTTATTATTCATTATTTCTCCTTTTTATTTAAGTAATCTTCAAACATTTTTAAATCGAAGTCCATACCTGTTTTAAGTGTTTGTAATATTTTTTCTTCCACCGTATTTTTACAATATAGATTATAAAACAATGGTTTTTTTGTTTGTCCAATTCTATCTATACGTTTTTTAGATTGTACATAATCAGTATAGTTAAGTGGTGGAGAATACATTATGCACACATTTGATTTTACTAGGTTGTTAAGTCCTAAACTTGCTGACATATATTGACAAATTGCTACTCCATTATCAGCACGTTCAAAGTTAGTTAAATCTTTACTTGTACCATTATATAATGAATATGGTATTTTTAAGTCTTGCATTAATCTTACTATTCTATCTCTCTCACAATTGAAATTATAGAATATAACTAATGGGAACGATAAATCTTCACAAAAATCTTTTAACCAATTTATTTTTTGGTCGTCTACAATGTACTCGTCAATATAACCTGAGCACATTTTTCTACACGACACAAACATTTTACTTGAATTATCAGCCACATAATCTTCGTATATACGTAACTTTTTAAACTTGTCATACATTTTAGGTTTATCAAGTTTAACGTCTACCTCAGTAGGTATTTGGTCGTTATTGATATCTCTTTTAAAGAATACACAATTATCTTTGATAGTTCTATCTAATACTCTTGTATTTTTATACCCAATAAGTTGTTTAAATGGGTACCCACTAAATTGCTTTGCTTCGTATACACAAAACGTGTCTGTAAAAATTTTATACGGCATATTTAACAAGTCAACAAATAATAATTGATTATAATAATCTATATAACCTTTTGATTGTGGAGTACCTGTTAAGATACATTTTGTTTTTGTACGTAAACGTAACTTACTACAAAATTTACCTATCTTTGATGATACTGATTTGATTTTATGACTTTCGTCTATAAGTACGTATGTGTCTTTATCAACCCATTTTAGTAGTTCAGTACATCTCCAAGCACTTTCAAAGTTAACTATAAATACATTACTTGCATTAGCCTTAACTAGTTCATTGTTTTTCTTGCTGCCTTTATTAAGAATGATTGAATTCATATTACATTCACTCAATACGTCGTCTTGCCAATCTTGTAATTTGGATACAATACACATTACAAGTAATTTAGGTTGTTTTGATTTTCTAAATAATGCTAGGGACGTAACGGTCTTTCCCGTTCCCATGTCCATAAACAACGCACTTGCTTTTTTCTTTTGCCCGTCAACTATTTTTTGTTGATAATCAAATAGTTTTTTTGCCATAGTAATTCCCCCTTTCGTATTTAATTTGCTACTATTAATATTAATCTTGAATTTAAAATATCTTCGTATTGAAATAATATTTCATATTGTTTTTTTAATAATTCTAAATGTTTTGAGTCATTGCCACTTAATGGAGTATTATTCATTTTTTGTATTTGAATTTCAAGTCTAACTCGTTTTTCAATCACATCTCGATACTCATTTATTAATTTATATTTATAATGATTTCTTTTTTCCTTTTCTTCCATTTCTTTTTCCTTTTCGTCCATCACTATATCATTCATTTAATTTTCCTCCTTATATTTATTAATGAATTTATCAATAGGTTTATAGCACCTATCACAAAAATCATAAGTTGCTACATTAGAATATTGATAATACCTACCATTACCATATTCTTGTTTTACTAATCGTATAGGTTTACTTTCATGTAATATTTTATGACATATACAACATTTATATATCTTTTCTTTTGCCATTATTCCACACCTATCTTTTTTAAAATTTTGTCTTTAAACTTTTCATATCTATTTTTACTCATATCAACTATGAAATGGTCTATGATAGATACAAAATCATCAAATTGTGACGGGCGTAATACACAAGCCAATCCTGTTTTATTTATTTGACGTACATTGTACTTTTGTAATTCACTTGCTACACCCTTTTCTTTTTTAAGTTCTATTGCTACAAAATATCCGTCTATACAAGCCACTACGTCGGGTACACCTGCTTTTGATATTCCTGACGCATTGTATTTAACAGCGTAAATTTTATTTTTTTCAAACCACTTTAATACTTTGCGTTGAAAACGTCCTTCTTCGGTCATATTAATTCTCCTTGCTTAATAAATTTAATATCATTTTAACAAACCATTCACGTTTCGTATATAATGGTTTACCACACCATTCACATTTACGATAATGATAAACCAAACGACGTGCTACGTTTTGTCTATGATGACAATAATTACAAGTTGGTATTTCGTCCGTTTTATATTTTAGTTCCAAGTTAATTCGTCCTCCTTTTTTACTTTCTTCGTATTCTCATAGATACCATTCCCCATTGAGATACGAGTACGAAAAACCTTGAACCCCCTTGCTTTAAGTTGTTTAATCAACTCTTTTTCAGTTATTTGTGGTACTTTTAAATTATCAATTAAATTACCACTAGCAATTGCATTATATATTATCAACAAATTATCAATGTATGCAGAACTTTCGTCATATAATGCTACTTGAAATACTGATGATTTAAAAACTTTTTCAAACGTGTCCGATACGACACTATCATTTACAAATTTTTTAAATTTATCAATATTATCGTAAATAGCATTGATATCATATTTTGATACTTTTGATAAACTAAAATTCAATTTGCTATCATTAAAATCTAATATTAAATGTTCCTCCCTCATACACTCTCCTTTAATTTGTATTTAGAGTATAGCACACAATTTTATTTTTGTAAATACTTTTTATTGATAAAAATTATTTTTCATTTGCAGCACGTGAAAACATGAATTGTAAAAGTGTTAACGCTGATATTACACTTCCATACGTTGCAAATTGTGCTGTAAATAATTCTTTATTACCCAACATAATGCATAAGCAATAATTATTGATACCTTTGTTGCTATACGCCAATTTCCATTTTTTATTTTTTAATATTGTTTTATTTAAAAATTCAAGTCTTGTATAAATTACATTTAATTTATCTATTGATTTCATAATCTCCTCCTTAAAATAAATTGACGGGGTACGATAAAAAGATGAGCAAACAAGTACATACCCCGTCAGTTTTAATCTTCATATTCTTCTTTATAAAATACCATTTGCTCCAATAAATTTTTATTGATAATATCTAATAATTCGTTGTATGGTCTATTTTTTAATAACCCATACATTAACATTATAACCCCATAATCAGTATGTTGAAGATAAAATTCATAAGTATCAGTTGTTTCTTTTACATAAATTCTATAATCTCCATACTCATATTCTTTGATAAAACTATTTTTAACTTCTTTCATGATTTCCTCCACTTAATAAACCTAGCATATTAATATCCCACGAACAATGGTGGTCTTCTTGTGATTTTAAATAGTTATACATATCTTCCCAATTATCAAAATCACTTTCACTAATGTCGTATATTTCTTCTAGTGCTCTTACAATATAATCATAATGATATGCGTCCATGCGTTCAATAATATCGTCGAATGTATCAAACTTTTCACTCTCAATATCTCCTAGATTTCCACCTTGTCTGTCGTATACGCTTAATGTTAAATCGTTGTTGACGATAATGTCAAATTCGTACACGTCTAAAAGTTCACTGATATTTTTATAGTCCCAATATGTCTTATTCATATTATTCACTCTCCTTTATTTCATTTGTTGTTTGTTTAGTTGCTAAGAATGATACTTTATCAGCAACTAATTTTAATTTATGATTTGATAAACATTCCATAGTGCCACGTATACCAATTAAATCTCCTTTTTGACACCAATCAGTTACCTTTCTTGCTAACTCTTTACGTAATGTTACTTTAATATAGTCAGTATCATAAATGCCGTTTTCGTCTTTATAAGGTCTACTTACCGCCACTGTTACACGACAATATTTACCTTTATTGCCGTCTTTCATTTCTCCGATAGTTACTATTCTTCCTACTAATACAAAATTATTTGTCATATTTATTCAACTCCTCTCTTAATTTTTTAATTTCAGCGTCTTTCATAATTATTATCTTATGTAATTTTATAATCAACGCTCTAAAGTTCTTATTTGTTTCTCTTAATTTCTTATTTCCAATTATTATCATTATTTGTCACTCTCCTTTACTACGTCATTTTTCTTCCAATAATCTATTGTATAACCCATACCATTGTCATAGTTAATACATACTATATCAGTTTCGTCTAAGTCTTCTAAGTCTTTTATGATTTTATATAATTCTTCTTCCATATTACTTATAAATATATTACGTGCTATGTAGTCTTTAACATAATACACTTGTCCTAATACCATTTCTCCATTATCATATACTTGTTTCATTATTTATCACTCTCCTTTATTATTTCATATTGTGGTAGTTTACTCCACCCGTAATATTTTGCTAACTCTTTATCAGTTTTTATCATATCTTGTAAGTACTTGCACGCAAACTCGTATGAGTTGCAACTTGCAAGTACTATTGATTTGTTATTTGTTTCTACTATGTTATATTTCATAATTCTCACTCCTAAAACTTATCAGTAAAATCTCTACGATTTACAAATGTTTCGTCCGTATAAATGTATGCCGTGTTTCCTACTTTTGTAAACTTCTTATCTATTGTTGTATAGATATTACACTCTTTATCAAAATAATACTTGTTTTCGTCAGTAATTACTAAGTATGGTATTTTATCACACATTACTACATTGCCTTTTTTAAGTGGTTTATACGTCACAACTCCTTGTGTTTGTATTGGTTTTTTTGTCGTGCTAGTCTTAGCCATTGCTTTATAATAACTTTTCCACCATTTAGCGTCGTCTTCGTCGAAGTCGTCGTCATACCAACCTTGATATGTTGTATATTTATACTCAAACTTTTTGTATGTACTATTTGAATATAAGTACCCGTTGTCTTCTACAAAATCTCCAATAGTGTACACGTCGTCAAACTTATCAAGTATTGCCCACTTTGAATTAGTTGTATCTTTGATTATTGTTTGAATATCTTTGAATTTGTATGAGTTAATATTAAGTTTAATAAGTGGTGTTAATACCTTTGCTATATAGATTTGTGTATCACTATACTTGCCGTTTCTATCATTGTAATTTGATATTATTCCATTGTGACATACTCCGATATTACTTTTAATACGTGTTTCGTTTAATTTATCATAATCATTTGTGATTATAAATGGGTGTGTACAACCTAATTTCGATTGTCCACTTGTTCCTATTCTAAAATGCATAACCAAGTTTTGATTTTTCAAGTTGTATTTATTATAGTCATTTATCAAGTCTTTATAGAATTCGTCAAATGTCATATACCCTTTTTTAATCTCAACTGCTCCGTCCTTAACAAACATATATCCCGCTCCGTCCGAATTTCGTGTGAAACAAGTTTTTAATGTTTCTTTATCTTGTAAATCTTTATTTTTAGGTTTTATTGCTATTATACACATTATTTATCACTCTCCTTTATCTCTATACCTTTGTGTATATCTATTAATTTGTTTACGTATGCAAGTAACAATTCTATTTCATTATCATATAATTGGATAGTTATTGTTGTTTCTCCATTTATTGTTATTTCAATTTTATACTCTTGTTTCTCCATTATCTATCACTCCTTGTTACGTCTAGTATTGTGTTATATTCCTTAGTGCTTGTTATATTTCTACGTTCGTTATATGCTTTTAAGTCTTCGTATGCGTTATTGTAGTTTATGATATCTAACCAAGTTGTACCATTTACCATTTTGCCGTCCATAACCATATTACATATGTTATCAATTAATTCTACACTTGCCATGAATGTTTGAATGTTTGTCGTACCACGCATAAATCTAAACTCTAATGTATGAGTATTTGCGTTATTTAAGCAACAATAGTGTCCCATTGTTTTGTTTCTTATAAAGTAGTCCTTATCAATGTATTTATAACCATAATTTGTACCACTTGAAAAGTCTTTGAATGCACAATAATTAAAACAAGTACGTCTTGAGAATGCTATTAATTCTTTTTTAAATGTTTCCACTACAAAGTAAATCTCATTAATTGCGTCGTCAGTTAAACTTGCACGTGATACGTGAAAGTGAAGTCCGCAATGTCCGTTGTCGTGTGACGTACCACCTAAACTATTGATTAAGTCCATCATTTCCTTAAACTTGTTTCTATTCTCTATCATATATTTTGGTGTCATAGGTTGAGATATTATCTCACAACCGCCATTAGTTAATGACCCGTCACGTTCAAACTTAACCATTTTACCTAGTTGTCCGCCGTTCATTAAGTCATTTAATTTAGTTGTATACTCCGCTATGTTGTTATTTGATAACTCAGTTTCCAACTCCCAACCAAAGTAACGTGTTGTGTTTGTAGGTGTTTCACTTGTTGCGGTATATTTATTGTTACCCATAACCACTCCGCCGTGATAACTTGCTAATAAGTTTTGATATTGTTGTGTTGTGTGGTCTATTGTTGTACGTGTTGTGTTATATGTTACTGTTGCTGTATCATTTGACGTGTGTATCAACTCTATTGCTCTATGGTGATATGGTCTTGTGTTTCTATCTTGGTGTCCGTCATTTGGATTAAATCTTGTTAATGGGTCATACTCACTAGATAGCCCACGAAGTGTAAACTGAACCGCTGGAGTTTCACTAGTATCAGTATGTAACTGTCTTATTATATTTATTTTTTGTGTTAATTTTGCATATAAATTGTTATTATCTGTTAATAACATATATTTTGTGCCGTTTGTAGTTTCGTCTTCTATTATCCTATCATATGTAATTAATAGCCCGTTTAGTTTTTCATACATACCTGGTCTATTAGTTCTTACCACTACTATGTATGGTATATCATATGTTTCGTTTGTTATGATTTGTGATTTGTTTACGTCAATGTATAATACGTCATTTGAGTAGTATGTATTTGCTTGATACATATAATTAAACCATACTACTATGTCACTTGGTACGCTATAAAATCTATAACGTACATTTGCTGTATCAATATGTACTCCTAATTTTATTTTATTTGGTGTTATTCTTTTAACTATCATATTATCACTCTCCTTCTCTTTTCTTTTGATAGATTGTTTTTATTATAACACTTTGTTTTTTGTTTGTCTAGTTGTTATTGATTAAATCTTTATTTTTATTTTACTTTACACTTTTTATTTCATTTGTATGTTGTATTTTTATGACACGCCCGGAAGTGTGTATCATAAATTGCTTTGTTTTGTGTTATACCACTCTAGTAGAATGGTATAATTGACATACACACAAACATATGTAATTATTCTTATTGGTAGTTTACGCTTTGCTCACATTTGCTCTTTGCAAGCCCTAGTAAATACTGAATTTTAATTTCATAGAGTAACTACACATATATATTTTAAAAAATTTTATAATACCAGTATAATACTGTGGTATAAACGATTTTTATAAAAAAAATCTTTGCTCACTTGCTCAATCTCGACATATGTTCGCCCTATTAAACTTTACACTTTTTAGTTTACACTATTTTACATTTACACTTACTTTACATTTCTTCAACTTGCTCGTTAGTGAAATTGCTATCAATGTAACGATTGATATATGTTTGAATTTTGCTAGTCGTTACGCTGTACTTATTCGTGTTGATATAATATACTCCGTCTTTGTATCTCATTAGTGGTGTACTATAGTTAACTAACTCCCACGCTCCGTCATATGTATGACGTGTATATAAATTGTGATTGTAACTTGATGCGTTATTAAAATTAAAATATCGTTCGATTACTTCTTGATTTTTCATTTTATCAACTCCATTTCATAATTATTATTTTTTTGATTTGTTATTTTATTATTAGTTTTGTCTACATGATTGCACCATACTATTGTTAATATCATTGCTATTATAAAAAATATTATTACTTCTTTGTATTCTTTTATCATTTATATCAACTCCTTATTTTAAAGCAATTTCAATATATTCTTCTAATTTTGCAATATGTTTTTCAATTTCTTCTAATGTACGTCCACAAAAAATTTCTATATTATTTTTTATCATATAATTATATATCATTTTATCATTATTTAGCATTGATTGTTTTTCTTTTATTCTATCATTTGCCAATTCATTTATGAATTTCACTTCTTTTGATTTCATTGTTATCAACTCCTTATTTTTTGATATTCTTTAGTACTCCCGCCGAATTACCGACACGCCATAATCAATACTCACTCAACGCTACGTATCAATTACTTTGTAAGTACTATTGACGCACTTTGTACGTTGTACGTCTTACGCCACAAACTCCCGTGACGTCTAGGACTAATCAGCCATTCACATACTAGCGTGACGTGTACGTTTTCACGTTGTTGTATGCTACCGCTTAATAAATATGTATTAATTAATAATTTATTTGTTTGTAGTACAACCCTCAATAGTCAGTTTGCTTAACTTGTTTGTCAAGTCCTAGCACTTATACTATTTACAATGTTATTCCTTATAACCTTATAAACTATAATTAATTTGTCAATGAACTGTTGTACTTGTTTGCTCTTTTCAAGTACACCCAAATGATAACATAACTTATTTTTTTTGTCAAGTTGTTATCGATAACAATTTTTTTTCTATATATAAGGATATAATTATTCTTTTAAAAGTAGTACCTTCTAAGAAAAAAAGTCAAAACAACGGGTAGGGTTTAGGGTAAGTATGACGCAGGGGAGGTATAAACGCCATGTTAAAAATTTTTACCTACCCAAAAGGTACTACTTTTTACTAATAACAACAATACAACTCCCAATCAAAATCAACAATATACTTCTCAAGTACTTTACAAAATATAAAAAGTGTGATATATTAATAATGTACTGTTAGTACAATGTAAATTCATTTTTAGTGTTTTTTCATATAAAACACTCACTTACTATTTTTATACGTACTACCTATAATGGTAGTACCTAGGTGGTAACTCAGTTAATTCTATCGCCACTTAGGTAGTGCCATTATATGTCATTGATGGTACGCCCCCATTTTTTATTGTTACACGCTATCTTATAGGTAGCGTTCTGATGATATATGGTTGAACGGTAATGTGTGTTTATATGTCGTCGGAACGGTGCTTATAGGCACCATAAGTGGTATACTTATCTTGTGAGGGAAAGTATTTGATAGCAAAAAGACGCTTTTGCGTCTTTTTTCGTGTGCAACTTTACAAAATCGTTTTGATGTGATATAATAATACCGAAGGTAGATGATACGTATGGAACGCATTGAAGGCGAATTAGTACGCAAGTCTATGACGGACATAGTGGCAAGAGAAAAGGAGTCGAATATTTTCCAAGAAAAACTGCGTCAAATGGTAAATACACCAATGGACCAGGTGATGAGAAGGAGTTTTGCGGAAAAAGGGATACCTATTTCTAACGGAACTTTGGCTGATGCTATGACAGCATCCATTGTCTTGCAGGCTATGAACGGAAACATAGCAGCGTATACTGTAATTAGAGATACTTTAGGATATAAACCAGTAGAAAAAGTACAGAATAATGTTACTGTAGAGATAAAAATGCCAGAGGCTGTAAGGGAGTTGGGAGAATGATAGGTACCATATTAGGAATTATTATATTATTAGTATTGGGATTATTCTCAATCACAACTTTTATACTTGCTAATGAGTTAGATAAATATATAGACTATCCAATAGACGAGGATAAGAATGACTGATGTATTACAATTAGAAATTCCTGAGTTTTATCCGAAACAGATAGAATTTATGAAAAGTAAATCTCGTTACACGGCATACGGAGGTGCCCGTGGAGGAGGTAAATCATTCGCTGCAAGATGGAAAATGTTACTTCTAGCGTTTAGGTATAAAGGTATTCAGATATTATTACTAAGAAGAACCTTACCCGAATTAAGAGAAAACCACTTGATTCCATTACAAAAAATACTCCATACGGAAGATAAGAATAAACAGAGCAGACTTGCAGAATACAAAGAGGTAACAAAAGAATTCATATTCCCAAATGGGAGTAGAATAAAATTAGGGTACTGTGATTCAGAAAATGACGTATTACAGTATCAAGGACAGGCATATGACGTGGTATGTTTAGAAGAAGCAACTCACTTTACAGAGTTCCAATTCCAGACATTAACCGAGTCAAACCGTCCATCAGGTCTTATGGAAGAAGCATTTAGACCTAGAATGTACTTTACCTGTAACCCAGGTGGAGTAGGTCATCAATGGGTCAAGAGATTATTCATTGATAAGGTGTATAGAAACGCCGAAAAAGAGGAAGATTATACATTTATACCTTCCTTAGTATATGAGAACGCTTGGCTTATGGAAAATGACCCAGATTATGTACGTACACTAGAGAATTTACCGGAAGAAAGACGAAATGCTATGCTTTATGGTAACTGGGATGTGTATGACGGACAGTTCTTTGAAGAATTTGATAGAAATATACACACAATGGCACCAGTTAAGTTGCCACGTGTTTATAGATTATATAGAGCGATGGACTATGGTCTTGATATGTTTGCTTGTTATCATATAATAGTAGACGTAAAAGGTGACGTTAGGTGCATCCACGAGATATATGAGCCGAATTTAATCGTGTCAGAGGCAGCAGAAAAGTTGAAAGAAACAACGAAAAACTTGGGATTTTCTGAGGATGACGTGTATCTTACATTAGCCCCTTCAGATTTATGGAACACGAACAGTCAAACAGGTAAATCTACGGCTGATATATTCTATGATAACGGTATAATTCTTACCGAAGTGGCTAGAAACAGGGTTCCTGGCTGGCACGCTGTAAAAGAATTAATGAGAGTAAAGACAGTGAGAGATGAACACACGGGAGATTTAGTGAAAACTGCTAAATTAAAGATTTATAATACGTGCAGAAACTTAATCAGATGTATTCCACTCTTACAATATGATGAAAAGAAATTTGATGATTGTGCTACAGAGCCGCACGAAATTACGCACGGACCTGACGCACTTCGTTGCTTCGCTACTTATTGGACTAGTGCTCCAAAAGTAGAAGTGTTACCGAAGCCAATTCGTATGGAATGGACTGAGGATATGTTAGATGATTATTATAACGGGGATGACCGTACAAAAGAAAGGATGGTAGAGTTATATGGCAGAGTCAGTGGATAAGAATATTACTCCTATCACAGAGCATAAAGATGTCGAAGAAACTACTACTGTAAATAGTAAAATTGCCGAATGGGAAAAGAAATTACATCACGCTTTATCATACTATCAAGAAACATTAAATGAAATTGATGACAATTTTGCAGCATATAAAGGAACACGACCTATATATGGTAGTGGTGGTAAAAAATCAAAAAAACAAACTACTTCTGTACGTAAAGTTGTATTTGAACTTATAGAAACACAAGTTGACTCATCAATACCTCAACCAAAAGTTACAAGTGTCAGAGGTAACACTGATAGAGCCCAAGCGATTGAGCATTATTTAAGAAACGAATTGAATAGATTACCATTTGAAAAGATTAATGACGAACAAGCAAGAATGACTTCTATTGCGGGAAGTTCGATATTTTTAGTAGAATGGGATAATTCAGTTAAAACTCGTGATACTATTGGTAAATTAGTAGTTAAGAATATAAGTCCAAAAGAAATAGTACCTCAGCCAGGAGTATATGAAATAGATAAAATGGATTATATCTTCATAAGACTTTTACAAAGTAAATTAGAGATATATAATCAATATGGTGTAGATGTATTTAATGAAGATAATACTACACCTAATGACCCAACGCATAATGATGAGTTAGTTACTCACAATTACGTATATTATAAAAATAATAAAGGTGAAATAAGTTTATTTAGTTGGGTAAATAATACAGTTATTCAAGACATTGATAATTATTTCGCTAGAAAACATTGGGTGTGTAAGAAATGTGGAACACCTAAGACATTAGATAAATGTCCTGAATGTGGAAGTGAAAAGTTTGAATTAGTTACTCTTGAAAAAGAAAAACTAACTATACCTAGTCTTGAAGTAGACCCATTATCAGGCGAACCAACCGTGGTTAATAAAGAAATTGAAGTTCCTTATTACGTACCTAATAAATTCCCAATAGTGTTTAGAACAAACGCTAGTGAGTTAGAATCATTACTAGGAACTAGTGATGTTACCGCAATTAAAGACCAACAAAATGATTTAAATATTTTGATGGCTAAAATAAAAGAGAAAGAATTGAAGGGTGGTTCAATCGTAACTGTACCCGATGATATAAATTTCAAGGCTACAGACGACGAACTTAAAATAGTAAAAGTTAAAAACCCACAACAAGCACAAATGATTAGTGCCAATTCTTTACAACCAAATATTAGTAATGATATAAATATACTTGCTTTAAACTATGAAATTGCAAGACAAACAATAGGTATAACAGACTCCTTCCAGGGTAGACGTGATACTACAGCATTATCAGGAAAAGCAAAAGAATTTGCTGCTCAACAAACTGCTGGTAGATTACAAAGTAAAATTGTTATGAAGAATTTTGCATTTAGTCAATTATTCGAGGTGATGTTCCAATTCATACTTGCGTATGCAGATGAACCTAGATATTACAATTACCAAGATGATGACGGAATGATACAATATAAATTATTTGATAAACGTCAATTCTTAGAACAAGATGCTAATGGTGAATACTATTATGATGATGAATTCTTATTTGATGTTGACGTGAGTGCTACATTAGCAACAGATAGAAAAGCAATGTGGGAAGAAACAAGATTAAACTTCACAAGTGGAGCATATGGAAATCCACAAGATTTAAAAACAATTCAAATGTTCTGGCAAATGATGGATAGTTTACATTATCCGGGTGCTAAACAAGCATTGAAATTTGCGGCTCAGAGAGTTCAAGAACAACAAGAATTAATGGCTCAACAAGCACAAACAGCGGCACAGCAAGACGAAAGAAAATTAGCAGTACAAGCGTTTAATGCTATGGCTAAAAATAATCCTACTAATACCCCTTCGCAACGTTAATAGGATACACTGATTTATAATCAGTGTTCAGAGTATAAGGCGACTTCGTCCGTTTCACTTTATATTCTGAACAGTGGTTATAAACCACAATAAGTTTTCTGTTATATAATTGTGCACGATTATGTGATGGAGAAAGGAGAGTGTTAAATGAAACCAACTTATGCTGGAAAAATCAACAATCAAGGAACTCAAAAGGTTGAAGCATTATTCAATGGTGGAGCACCTAAAAAAGGTTCTGTAAAACGTGGTAAAGACCTAAGGGCTAAAAAATAATTACCACACACTCAAAAACTGGCTGCAAAACGGGTAATCACCGAACCTCGCCAACAAATGATTAGGAGGAAAAAATGGACGAAGAAAAAATGGCTGCTAATGCTGTTACGGGTACAGAGGCTGACACAACTAATGCCAAAACTGTAACAGATGTCGATAACGCCGACGACAATGAAAAAGTAGAGTTCACAGACGGAACTCCAAAAAAGGATGACTCTAGGGCTGCTACTAAAGCATTCTCAAATCGTTTAAAAGAAGAACGTGCTAAAATTGAGAAAGAATATGCTGAAAAGAAACAAAAAGAATTAAATGATATTGCTGTTTCAAGAGGATTTAAAGATTGGGATGAGTTAAGTGCTTACAATGACAGAGATGCGTTAGAAGAAATGGGCATTAAAGACCCTGAGAAATTTAATTCATATGTAGACAAACTCGTATCAAAAAATCCATCTGTTATTGAGGCTCAAAGAATTATTGAGTCTAATAAAGAAAAAGAGCAAGAAGAAATAATAAAAACTGCGATTAGCGAGATAAATTCATTCGACTCTGATATAAAGAGTGTAGATGATTTATTAAATATGCCAAATTATGATAAATATTATGATTTGGTATCTAAAGGTTATAGTTTAACCGACGCATATAAAATTGTTGCCTTTGATAAAATTACTTCAAGTAAGGCAGCAAGTGCTGCTCAAGTAGTAAAAAACAATATTAATAGTAAAGGTCATATGAAATCTATGTCAGGAGGACAACCAAATGATGTTGTTGTACCGGAAGATGTATTGGCAATGTATCATAAAAATTTGCCAAATATGACTGAGCAAGAAATCAAAGACCATTACAAAAAATATTTAGGAGGTAATTAATATGGCTAAAAAAACTGATAATATTGAAGAAGAAGTTAGTGAAGAAGTTGTTCAAGCAGTTGCAAATGCAATAGTTGAAGAATCTAACGAGAATGATGTACAAGAAAATTTAGAAGAAAAAGAAACTAAAAATGAATCTTTAGAAGAAGGTAATATTGTACATAAATCTACCCTTAATTATCGCTCTCGTGGATTTGCAACAGAAAAAGATGCTAGAAACTTCATTAAAACTGATTACTTCAAAAAATTAGGCGAAGCAGATAAAGAAGAATTTATGGCTTGGCTAGAAAAATAATAGGAGGAAAATATGATAAAAATAGCAAAAATGCGTCCTATGGCTGAAAGACCATTGGAATATTATGAAGGCACTGCTGCAGAAGCAATCGTATTGGGTGAAGCATTAGTTTTATCTAGTGGAAAACTTACAAAATGTGGTGCAACTGCTACTCCTGAATTCATTTCTATGGGAAGTGGAACTGGTGTAGTAACTCCAGTTGTTAGAGTTATGGAAGAAGATGTTTATTCTGCACCATTAACTGCATCTGGAGCAAGTTTAAATGTAGGAGATAAAGTAACACTTGCTAGTACAGGTGATGCTGTTACTGCTACTACAACATCTGGTGTGTTTGAGATAACTCAAATAAACGGCACATCAGTAGGTGATACTGTGTTAGGTATTTTTAGAAGATAGGAGGATAATATATGGCAGGTATAGTATTTAGTAAAAGTTCAGGCTTAAATGATAGTATATATGGCAAGAGCGAAGCCCCTATCAAAGCGTTCTTAGAGAACAATGTAAAAGCCTATGAAGAAATGTCTACTATTAAAAAAATCTTCAAAATGGTTGATAGTGAACATTATGGAGAAAAATTTGGTGGATTAACTGGATTCGCTCATGGATTCCAACCAGTTGGTGAAGGTGGTTCTTATCCAGCAGATGAAAGACAAGAAGGATATTCTAAATTCTTAGAAAATATCACTTGGAAAGATTCATTTGCAATCACTCAAGAAATGATGGAGGATAGCGTAATTCTTGATTTAAGTAGAACTGGTGCTAGAAGTTTCGTAGACCAATACTATTTAACAAGAGAAAAATATGGTTCTCAATTATTAATTGGTGCTGCTGCTGGTACTACAACTACATTCAGAGGAATTACAATGGATTGTACTTCTGCTGACGGTGTTGCATTATTCTCAACTGCTCACCCATCTAAAACTGGTAATACTGGAACTCAATCAAATAAATTTGCAGGAGCATTCAGTGTAGATAATCTTGGTAAATTAGAAACTAAGATGCAAAACTTCACTGATGATAATGGAGAAATCTTAAATGTAACTCCAAATACAATCATCATACCTAATGATGCTGGATTAAAGAAAGATGTATTTGCTGCAATTGGTGCTGATAAAGACCCAGCAACTGCAAATAACGGATTCAACTATCAATTCGGTAGATGGACTGTAGTTATAAGCCCATATTTAAATGCTTTAATAGGTGCTACTGATAAACCATACATATTATTAGATAAGAACTATTGTGATAACTATGATGGATTGTTATTCTTAGATAGAATACCTCTAACTATTAAATCATATATAGATGAAGATACTGATAACAACGTATGGAGTGGACGTTCAAGATTCGTTTGTGGTGCAAACGATTGGAGATGTATCGCAATCGGTGGTATAACTGGAGCAACTGCACTTTAATAACTAGGGGGAAACCCCTTTATCGAGTGGACGTGTAGAGATTTAGGTAGTGCAAGACTACCCCTCTCGACCTTATAGAAGGAGGAATAATTATGCAAATGACGTGGGGAGAATGCCAAGTTCTTGCTTTACAAAAAATGTTTTTAAATAACGTTCCTATAACTGTGGATGAATTACCAGAGTTAAGAACAAATAGAAAATATGCTATATACTTAAATGCTGCTCCAGCAATAGCAAATGAAGGTTTAATAAGACTTATGAGTGTTGGAACGCCTTTAGTTAAAAAGTATAAAATTACACATAATATTCCAGATGTTATATATGATTATAAGTCACACGATAATGTTACGATAATTGGGGAAGACTATATAGTAGAAGGGGCTAAATCAAAAGCATATTATTTTGAAATAAGTGATGAGGCTACGATAGATATTCAAATGTTTGTAGACAACGAATGGACCACTGTGGATACTATAAATTTTGTACCAGATACTGCAAAATCATTCGAGGTTCAAAAAGGATTACTTAATAATCCTAATGGTAACCCAATTAGATTTATATTTAAAGGTTCTGATTATTTGTATGAAATTAGAAATGTAGCGTTATATAATATATCATTTAAAATGGAAGACGACGTTTACAATTATACTGTTCATCAAAAATATGATTTAGCAGAATTAATAGATGATTTTTATCAAATAGTGTCTGTCGAATACGAAAGACCTGGGAATTATGGAACATTTGATAAAGATTATTTACTTGAAGGAGATAAAACATTAATTATAAATAGTGATAGTCGAGGTAATTTTATAATCACATATAAAGCATATCCTGATAAAATCACACTAGAAACAGATGATAATTATAAATTTAAAATGCCTGCTGAAATGGTCGCTTTATTACCACTTTATATAGCAAGTGAGTTATATAAAGACGATGATATTTCAGTAGCAACAATATATAGAAACCAATTCGAGTTATCTTTATCAAATTTAAAACCTATTGCAGAACCAGTAGAGTTTGAAGATACCAATGGTTGGTTATAGGAGGTGTAAATATGCAATTTGATGTACCTAAATCTCCACAATATTATACGAAAGATTTATCAGATTTTTTAGGTGTCGATTTTACTAGCATAGCACCAAATGAACATAGGGCATCTAATCTAATCAATCTGGTAAATAACGATGGTTATTTAGAAACTAGACCTGGTTATGATGAGGTGTCCTCTTTTGGTATTCAGGCTACAAAAAGTATATTAATTAATGGAGAAACGTTAACTTTAACGGCTATTAGAAAAGGTAGTAATGGGAATAATTTAAGTATTACGTTATTAAACCCTAATAAGCCTAATAAAAAATTGAAAATGACTGAGGAAAATGGCGAAGTCATATATAGTTTAGCAACTAATTCACATAAGGTAATTACAACAACGCTTGCAGATATAATAGAATTGTCAAACCATTATTTTACAATGACTTGTACAGATGCTTCGGTTAACGCCCACGAATTAATAAAAACAAATTTAACGGGCGGAGAAGACCATCATATTAATGGAATTTGGAATTATGATGAAGGATTAACTAATGTATTCATAGTACACGTAGAAAATAAATTATATAAAGTGTCCGAAGATTTTCAAACTAAGACTTTATTAAACACAGTATCTAATCTTAATGATGCTAAATCTGATGCTGTATTTATGGATAATAAACTTATAATTTTTGATGGAAAAAGGGTTATAGCATATGGAGAATTTGATAATACGTATAAAGCAGTTTATGCTGACCAAAATGGATATATTCCTACAACATCTGTAAATAGAAAACCTAATGGAACTGGGGCTAGTTCACAATATTATGAAAGTCCTAATTTATTTAGCCCATATAGAGTGAATTCTTTTGTGGCGGATGGAACTTCAACTTCGTATTATGTAGAAGCCCCATTTGATAACGAAAGACCTACAGCACAAGTGATTAATCCAAACACAGGATTAAAAGAAAATATCACAGTATCTTCATTTGACCGCACTACAGGTAAAGTTGTACTTGCTAGTGCACCACCAACATTTCCTGTAACTGGTAGAGATAGTGTATTTATAACATTTAAATTAAGTCATCCTGCGGATAAAAATCAAGATTTAATAAATAAATGTACAATTATAACTACTTATGGATATGACAGTAATCCTAATAGAATATTTTGCTCTGGTAATCCTGATTATCCTAATGTTGACTGGTTTAGTGGATTTGATGCTGATGGTGCTCAACCATTGTATTTCCCAGATGATAATTTTACTCAAATAGGAACACAGCCTATTGTAGCATATTCAAAATTAAATGACGGTTCTCTAGCAATACAAAAAGCAACTAGTGACACTGATTATACTTGTTTTTATAGACATAGTGCATTGTATAATGGTAAAGAAGTATTCCCAATTCGTATGGGTGTAAAAACATTAGGTTGTATAACTAAAAATGCAAATGCTAATCTAGTAAATGACCCATTAACATTAACTGAAATGGGAGTGTACGGAATAAAAGGTTCTAGTTATGGTGAAAAATTCCAAATGGAGCGTAGTTATTTTGTGAAAAGAAAATTATTAGAAGAACCTAATTTAGAGAACGCTGTTGCAATTGTACACGCAAATAAATATTACTTAGCGATTAATAACCACGTATATGTAGCCGACCAACGTTTTAGAACTAGAGTGAGTCAAGCAAGTTCTAGTGATTATCAATATGAATGGTATTACTGGGAAAATGTACCTGTTCGTGGATGGTTTACATTTGAAGATGAATTGTACTTCTATACGACAAGCGGTGATATTTGTAAATTCAATGATACTTGTTTAGATTATAATTTTCCTATAAATTGTTTGTTTGACACAGCATTTTTAGATTTAGGAACGTTAACGTATGCTAAAACAGTTAAACGTGTAACAGTTGTTACAAGACCATATGATGAAGGAGAATACACACTATCTTATCAAACTGTAGATGGTGACCAGGATATAACTGACAAGCAAACTGATGAAAGCGAATTTTTATCTACTATGCAGGAAAAAGAAAAAATTAAAAAAATAATGTTTGTTAAGTTTAGATTAACTAATAATACCGAAAAGAAAATGAATTTTTACAGGTTAGCAATACTTTATATTATTGCTGGTAGATATAGAGGTGAATAATATGAATAATGTATATAATGAACCAAAATATGATACAGATATGGCAAATAAAGGGTATGTAGATGAAAACATTACTAAAAAAATTGCAGTTGCAATGGGAGATGTAGAAGAAGATTTATCTGAATTAGATGGTAAAATTAATACTAAAACTCAAAATTTCGGTAGTCAACCTACACCACCTTATCATGTGAATGATAGTTGGATGAATGGTACGGATATTTATGTTTGTGTTAGAGAACGATTAATAGGTAATTTTGTTTCTAGTGACTGGCAAAAAGCAAGTACTTATGATAATACAAAATCTATACTTGATGGTGGGGTGACTACTGATGGCACATTAGTGGTAGCAAAAGGTGGCACAGTTGCCGCAGGTTTAACAGCATATACGTCAGGAGATAATGGAGTACGAATGTGGGCTGGTTCAGATATTAATGGTATTAACTCAGCACCGTTTAGAGTTACTCAAAAGGGTTATTTATACGCTAGTAATGCAAATATTCAAGGTACGATAACTTCTAGTAGTGCTAATATAACTGGAGGAAGTATCAAAGTTCATGGTACCACTAGTCAAACATTAATTAAAGCCTACGTTAATAATTACGAAAATACTACATATACTGAGATAAGTCCTACTTATTTTAGATTTCAAGACACTGCCAATAATATGGGGTGTTGGTTAGGAGCCTTTGGTGACCCAACGTTACAAATTAGTAAAGGTACTAGCACTAATTCTAATTCAGTAACAGTCACTCAAAATTTAATTTCTGTATTAAAACAACAAGGTTCATCTCAAACAATTAGTACAATAGCACCTGATAACGTGTCAACTCCAAAAATCACTGCAGGGAATATAGATTGTGGAACGTGCAGATTAAGTAGTGCTTCGGACACGACGGTATCGTTTCATAAAACATTTAGTTCTATTCCTATGGTTGTATTGACGTGTAAAAGAGATAATACTGGTACTAATGTTTATGCTGCAAGTGTGGTAGACACTACAACTACATATTTTAAAGCGTTTGTAATGACTAATGGAGGTTCTGCAACTAATATATTATTTAATTGGATTGCTATAGGAGCATAAAGGAGGAAATAAATGAAAGAAAAAGATTTAACACTTATTCAAGGAGATAGTTTTTACTTAACTCTCAATAAATTGGATAAAGAAGGAGAAGAAATAGGATTTGTTGAAGGAGAGGAAATTGTGTTTTCAGCAAAAAAGAATTTAAAACAATCTGAATACGACATTTATAGTGATAAAATGACTTTGACCGAAGAAAATAAGATTATCCTATATTTATCTCCAATAGATACTAATATAAAATTGGGAACATATTATTATGATATTCAATATAAAACTTTAAATAATGATATTTATACTTTAGTTAAAGGAGAATTAGAAGTTGTATGGGAGGTAACTGATTAATGAATAATAGAGATATCAATGTTGAATTAAAAGATGAAATTATAAATATTAATTTACCATTTGCAGATAGAGGTTTACCTGGTAAATCAGCATACGAACTTGCTGTGGAAGCAGGATTCATAGGCACTGAGGAAGAATGGCGTGCATCATTGAAAGGTGACACTGGAGAAACACCTGATATAGAGATTGGTACTGTAGTTACAGGTTCAACTTCAAGTGTCACAAGGAGAGGTACTGATGAAAATCCTATATTCGATTTCGTACTAGAAAAAGGTGATACTGGTCCTCAAGGAGAAACTGGTGCGACTGGTCCTCAAGGTCAAACAGGGTTAACCCCTAATATACAAATTGGTACCGTTTCAAGTGGTGATGCTCCTGCAGTAACTAGAACAGGTAGTGATGAAGAACCGATATTTAATTTTGTGTTAGAAAAAGGTCCAAAACCAGTAAAAGGTGTTGATTACTATACTGAGCAAGATAAAGAAGAAATAATAAATGATGTAACTGGAGATGCATTAAGCATATTTAATCAAAATGCAGCACAAAAGACAGATAATTTTAATTATAATGCTACAAGTAAAACAAATGAATTTAATACTAATGCAACTACAAAAACAAGTGAGTATAATACAAATGCCAGTAATAAATTAAGTGCGTATGATACAAACGCTAGTGATAAATTAGATACATATAATGATAATCATACTAGTAAATTAACCGCTTATAATGAAAATGCTAGTATTAAACTTACTGAATTTAACACCAATGCAACTACAAAAACAACAGACTTTAATGATAATGCTAGTTTAAAAACAACTGAATTTAATACAAATGCACAAAACAAAACGGACGAATTTAATGAAAATAAAGAAGCATTACAAAAAGAATTAGATGAGGTATATGAAGAACTAGATAGATACAAAATGCTAGAAAATGCCTTACCTAAAGTAAATGGTGAAGGCACAGAAGTTACATTAAATGATACTGCAAATGCACCAATGAAGATGAGTTTAGGGGCTAGTGAGTTGGAGCAGGATGAAACACCTACACCTGAAACACCACAAGAAATACATACTATAAGTGGAGATAATAAAATTGTTGTTGGGAATTTAATTAATTTATTAGATTGGAATAAATTTATTGATTTTTCAAATTGGAGTGATGCTTTAAGTCAAGGCTACAAAAAATTTCAAATTAGTGGTTTAAAGCCTAATACTATATATACATTATGTAGAATAGATAATACAGGCTATAATAAAGGTATATATACAGGTTTTAATTCAGCACGAAATAATACTAATATATTTATTTCTTCTAGTGATACAACTAAAAATTTAAAATATATTTCTGCGACATCGACAGGAACAGGAGAATTATACATTGTATCATCAGGAATATCTTCTCAAAATGACCTTAATTATCTTGTTAACACGATTATAAAAGATGCTTGGGTAATACAAGGTGATACTTTTATAGAACGCCAAGAACAAACACTACCACTAAATTTAGGTGATTTAGAATACTGCAAAATAGGAGATTACGAAGATGAGTTTGTGATACCTGATAAGAATTTGTTTAATAGTGAAAGTTGGTATAATGCTTTAAGTAACATAGATAATACTGCAATTACTAAAGAAGTTGTAAATAATATTGAATATTATAAATTTAGAGCATCAAATGCAACTATAAGAAATTATGAATTTATGAGTGGTAAATTTAAGCAAAATACACAATATACAATTTCTATAAAAGCATTAAGATATAACAATACATCTACTTCAACAGGTTTTAGATTAGTATATGAAGATGATACTTATGATGCTATATATGTAAATTCTACTACTGAAACAAATTTTGTTTTAACATCAAAAGTTGATAAAACACTAAAATATATTGGTTTAAGTTATGCAGATAGTAATTATGTGTTAGTAAGAGATATTATGTTAAACGAAGGCACAACTGCATTACCATACGAACCATTTAACGATGGTAAATGGTATCTAAAGAAGAATATATATAAACTTATATTTGATAGTGAGCATTTAGCAGAAGCCCTTTATCCTAGTTATAATGGAGTTTATTTTATTGCTTCTAATCAAATGCCCCAAATTGAAACAAGAGCAATAGGTATTTCTAATAGAAGTAATAGAGTTGGAGATTATTGGAGTGGAAATACTATATGGGTTGGAGTTAATACAAAAGTAGTATATTGGTTAAATGTTATGACAGAATTAGGTTTTACAACAATAGAACAATTTAATGAATGGTTATCAAATAACCTGTTAGTTATATATTACATTATGACAACTCCTCAATATATCTTATTAAACGATACATTACAAACTCAACTAAACAACATACAAAAAGTACTTGCTTATCAAGACCAAACTAATATAAGCCAAGTAAACAATGATTTACCATTTAGATTAAAATTAAGTGCAATTAGAGATATGAGCAATATATTTGAATTGATAGAAAATAATTCGTCTACGTCATCTACATTATCAAGCCCTTTATCTACACCTAATTTAGTATCATCAACATCTATTATAGAACCAGATGTATCTACTACAGATGTTGTTAATAATACATCTGAAATATGATATAATATAGAAAAGGAAAAATGTCTATGGAATATATTGCAATTGTAATAACTATTATAAATTGTATATTAGGTATATCAGTATTTGTATCAAATAAAAAGAAAGATGTTGTTCAAGATACTAAAGAAAATCATCAACCTTTAATAGAGTACCAATTAAAAGAACTTAAAGATGATGTAAAACAAATATTATTAAAATTAGATAAGTATGATAAAGATATTGATGAAAGAATAGATAAAGCATTAGATTTACATATTAAAATGTATCATAGCAAAGGAGAATAAAATGGGTTTGAAAGAAGATATAGAAAAGGTGGAACAAAAAATGAAACAAATAGAACAAGAAAGTGTTGCAATGGAATTTCTTAAAGATTATAAAAAAGCAAACGCTAGAATGTTTTGGATTATCATAATTGTATTAATCATGTGGTTTTTAACTATAGGTTATTTAGTTTATGTATTAAATGACACATCAGTTGTGGAAACTACAGAAACAACACAAGAGGTAACAGATGTTGACACTATAAATGGGAATGTCGTAAATAATGGTGACGTGTATGGCGAAGATTAGACAAAAAGTAACTAAAATCAAATATAAAATAAGAAAATCTAAAGGTAATCCAAATCATTGTCCTGTGTGTGGTAAATTTACAACTAAAAAGTAGGTGTTCCTATGAAGTTAGAATTTACTAAAGATGAAATTAGACAAATAAAAGAAAAAATTTATTTAACTGACATACAAGAAAAAATACTTGATATGAAATTAGAAGGTAATTTAACTGAATATGGTATGGCTATGAAATTAGGTGTTAGCGAAAGTACTATAACCTATCAATGGAAAAAGGCTAAAAAGAAAATTTTAAAGGTAATTTAAAGGTAATTTAAGAGAAAGTTCAAGAGATGAACTTTCTCTTTTTTTATATACTTAAATTAAGAAAAGGAGAGAAATTATGAACGAAGACTTATTTAAAAATTTATTAAAGGATGAGTATCCTGATACGAATATGTGGATTTTAGGATTATTGTTATTGATTATGCTAGAGCCATCTACTAAAAAAGAACCAAGTATAGTAATTTATTTAGGAAGTGATGATTAATGTATAACAACCCTTATATACAAAATTATAATCAACAAAGTTTAAATGAAAAAATAGATAGTGAAATAGCGAAATTACAACAAATGAAGAATCATAATATAACTCAACCCGCCATAAATCAAACATTTCAGTTGGCTCCTACAAATAACGGGGTTAAATTCGTGACGGGTGTAGAAGACGTGCAAAAAGAACTTACAATATATGAAACACCTTTTATTACTAGAGATTATTCAACCTTGTGGATTAAAAATGCAAAAGGTGAAATAAGAACTTTTAAACTGGAGGAAGTCATTCCGAAAGATGAAAAAGACATTATGATTGAAAATTTACAAATGCAAATCAATACTTTAAGTAATCAAATTAAGGAGATGAGTAAACATGAACAACAATATGATAAATCGAGTGATGAAAGCAGGGATGAATATGAAAGTCAACAACCTATTGACTCAACTACGAACGATGAATCCTCAGATGTACCAAGTAATCGAACAAGCAAGGCAAAATCAAAATAATCCATTGGATTTATTAAAACAAGTTGTGGGTAATTATTCACCCGAACAAATGAAAAACTTCTATAGTATGGCTCAACAAATGGGTTTTCCTAATGAAGTGTTGACTCAAATACAAAGTCAAATAAATTAGGTATCAACATTTAATGTTTGATATAAAAATATAAAGAAAGGAGAAAAGATTATGAATGGTGGTTCAACAGGTGTAATTCCAACATTTGATGTTTCTGGTAACGGAAATAACAATGGTTGGGGTGGAAGCATGGGAGAATGGATTATCGGATTAGTTGCACTAGGTATGCTAGGTAATGGTGGTTTATTTGGTGGATTTGGTGGTGGCTATGGAGCCGGAATGTATGAGTTTCCATGGTTATTAGCAGGTCAAAACGGGATAAACAACAATACTGATGATGGATTTGATAATTTACATTTAAGTAATCAAATAGAAGGTACTAGAGATGCTGTAAATACTCTTGCTAATTCATTATGTAATAGCACTGCTTCAATAAATAGTAATATTGCTAATGGTTTCTACAATAGTGAAATTGCCGCAAATAACAGAGCAATGAATCAAATGCAAGATACATTTGCATTGAGTAGACAATTTGCCGATTGCTGCTGCGAAAATAGACTTGCTAACTGTCAAACACAAAATACTATTGTTAGTGAAAGTGCTGCTACTAGATTTGCTGACGCAAGCAATACTAGAGATATAATCACAAATGCTACTGATAATACAAGGGCTATATTGGATAAACTTTGTCAGTTAGAATTAGATGGTGTTAAAGCCCAAGTAGAAGCCAAAAATGACCGCATTGCTGATTTACAAAGAGAATTATCTATGAAAGATTTACAAGCCAGTCAAATAGCACAAAATGCGTTTATTTCTAAAGGATTTGCTGATGAAGTTGATGCATTATATAACAGACTTTCTAATTGCCCAGTGCCAAGCACTCCAGTTTATGGAAGAACACCAATATTCACTTGCAATAATGGTTGTGGATGCAATGGATATAACCAATTTATTTAATAGCATACAGTAGAATACTACTAACTCGAATACGAGAACTTGCAATTTTGAAGGATAGACAAGTTCTATCCTTATTTTATTAAAATTGCGTAAAATGAAAGGAGAAAAGATAAAATATGATAGAAAGTATACAAGAATTACCAATAGCATTAACAAATAATACTGCAAAATTAACATTTAGTAGTGACCCAATAAGAACAAGAAGTGCTTGTCAAAATAATCCAAGAAGTTGGCTATGCCATCAAACGGGGAATCCATTATATCAAGTATTAGGTAATGGTAATTGTGATTGTAATGGTACAGCGAAATATGAAGTAAGTTTTAATGCTAACGTCAGTGGTGCTACGGCAGCAACACCAGTTGCACTTGCTCTATTTGAAGATGGGGTTATTGTTCCTGGAACAACAATGATAGCAACAATAACTGCTGCAGGAGATGTATCTAATATATCTTTTGAAAATACAATTGAAGTGTGTGGAAGGTCTAACGCCACATTAAGTATTGGAAGTGTACCAAGTGTACCAGATTTTACTGATTTGACGGCTCCTGGTATAGATACACAAGCACCTATTGTAGCAAATGCTACTTTTAGCATAGAAAAAATAGCATGATAAAAAATAATACAGTAGATAATCTATCTTTATTGCTACAAGCATTGAGTTTAGAAATATTATTTAAAGATTATAATAATTCAGATTTAATGCAAGAATTACAAACGCAAGATGAGAAATATCTAAAAACGATTATTAAACAAAATGAGGAAATAATCGAACTCTTAAAGAAGGGAGGATAACATGGAAGATAAAGTGCTTGAGAAAGTGGATGAGAAAATTAAAGAAATCATTGACAGTGATATAAATGTCAATAACATAGATAATTTATATAAATTATCTAAAATAAAACATATGACAAAGGAGGATAAAAATATGAATTACGGAAATTATGGAAATTACAATGGAAGGGGTCCAGGCAGAGGAAGTTATGGAGAATACGGTCGTGGTGGATATGGAAACTACGGTGAATATGGAGAAGGCTCTTACGGTAGAAGGGGCAGAGATAGTAGATATCGTGGAGATGACTCTATAGATAGAATGTCTGGTGAATATGGTAGATATATGGAAAATCGTTCAAGATATGGTGCTAGTGAAGAAACTGATAAATCATTTCATTATATGGTGAAAGCACTTGAAGATTTTATTTGCGTATTACAAGAAGAAGCAGACTCACCATCTCAAAAACAAATGCTAAATGAAGCACTACAAAGAAATATGAGATAGTATGTATAAATTTTATAATGCAAATGCTTTAAATAAATATGAAGACGATTGTGTTATAAGGGCAATTTCATGTGCCACTAATAAATCATGGGATTATGTTTATGATTATTTAAGCGATATAGCACAATATGAAGGTACTCTACTTGATAAAAGGGATTTTGTAAGAAACTATTTAGATAGAACCTATCAAAGGTTGTACGATATTAATGGTACTGTGGGATATGTTTCTGGAATGTTCCCTAATAATACTTTACTTATTACAATGCGTGGGCATATAGTATGCTCTAAAAATGGTGTAATATATGACACGTTTGATTGTAGAGATAGACAGGTAGAAGATGCTTGGTTAGTTAATTAAGAGTGTAATTTACACTCTTGTTTTTTTATGGTATAATATAATCATAAGGAGGACTATGATATGACTAAAAAAGAAAAAATCAAAAAAATTAGTAAATACACTACTAATTTTATAGGTATGATTATGTTCATATTGACTGGTTTAAATGCAATAGAAGGCATAAATATACCTATTCAAATTTATGAAGTACTAGGTGTTATTCAAGGGGTTATTGGCGTGTATCTAGTAGGTGGTAAATTATGGGATACTAATGATGAGTTTACAAATGAAATAGGAGTTGGTTAATATGGAAGAAATACAAACAACATTTAATAATGACACGCTACAAATATTAGTTGAGGATGGTGAAATTGAAAATGTTTGTAATGAGAACGAGTAAACCATCAAACAACAAATACTACATAGCAAGCGACACAGGAGGTTATAATAATGCAATTAAAGGTAATCCTATGGATAAAACCGCCAATGTACTTGCGAATTGCGTAGGTTATGCAAATGGAAGATTTGCTGAAATTCAAGCAAAAAATAAATGTACATATCAATTGGTATGCAACGCAGAAAACTTTATTGAAAGTGCAAAAAAGCAAGGTTTAACTATAAGTACAGTACCAGTTTTAGGAGGCATCATGGTTTGGCAAAAAGGTACATCCACTTCTGGAAATGATGGTGCAGGACACGTCGCTGTAGTTGAAAAGATAGTAGAATTAGATGCTACAGGCAATCCTTGTAAAATCTATACGTCAGAATCATCTTGGGGTGGTCCGGCTTTCTTTAATTCTACACGTAACAACACGAATGGTAGATGGAGTATGGGAAATGGATATACATTTAGAGGATGTGTAGTAAATTCTGCATCTAGTATAAATGACCAGATAACTCCAAATGTAATGCGAAATGAAAATGTAAATCAATTACAGGTAACTGTAGACCAATTACGAGTTAGAGAAATGCCAGGAACAAATAAAAAAATATTAGGATTTGCTACTATAGGATATTATAATTATTATGAAACTAAAAAAGCAGATAATTATATGTGGTATAAGATAGCAAACAATCAATGGGTAGCATATAGTGCTGATTGGGAAAAAATACTTCCTAAAAAAGAAAGCGAAGTTGATATATTAAAAAAACAACTAGAAGAAGAAAAAAAGAAAAATGAAAATTTAACTAATCAAATAACAAATTTACAAAATAATATGAAACAAATTCATAAATTATCAGAATAAGGAGGTTAATATGGCTGATAGTTATTTTACTCAGGCTAGTAAGTATGCTAAAAACGCAGCAGACGAATATAAAACCACATTTGATAGTACATTAAATGATTTATTAACAATGAGCAATTTACAAAAGGAACAAGCAAAAAATAATTATAATAATTTGTTAAATCAAATCAATGCTAATCGTACTACTTTGCAACAAAATTATGAAACTAATGCTAGACAAGCATATGTCAATAAATTACTAGCAGACCAACAAACAACGGACACATTAAGTAGAATGAATCTAAATCAAAGTGGATTTAGACTTACTCAAGATACATTAAATAATAATCAATATAGTGCTAATTTAAATCAATTAGCATTAGCACAAGATGCTGGGCTTAGAGATTTAGATACTCAAGGCTTAAATGCATTAAATACATATAATAATGATTTATTGAAATTAGATTTAGATTATAATTCTAAATTAGCAGCGTTGAAACAACAGATTTCGGATAGTGTTAACAATTATTATAATAAAGAATATGATAGATTTTATAATGATTTAAAATATCAAGACCAATTGAAACAACAAGAACTTGAAAATCAAATGAAACAGCAACAAATAAACGCTACTATAAATAAATCAGTAGGTTCTACACGTTCTAGTAGTTCTAGGACATCTACAAGTTCAAATACTACTAATAATTATAACTTTTCTGGTGGAGGTAGTGGAAGTGGAGCGAACGCTACAAGAAACACTACGGGTACAGGACAACCTTCTGGGTCAGTGGCTACTAATGCATCTAGCGGTGGCACGTTAAAATACAATCCTCCAGCAAATATAGGTAAAAACTTATCTAATGATACTCAGTATAAATTAGCAGTATTTTTAAGACAAAATGGACGTGACGCTAATGGTAATTATTCACCATCTAACGCTAACATATCTTATGATAAATTAGTAGAATTTGTTGCCGGTCTTAAACAAAGTGGTACTTCGCCTAATGAAATAGCGTATATAGCAAGTTTATTTGGTATAAACGGGGCAAATTCATCACAATCTAGTACGTCATCTGGCGGTAGCAAAACTTCAAACAAATCATCTGGAAGTGGTTCTGCATTTGGTGCCGGACAAGGCGGTGGAGGATTTAGAGGAGAAACTCAAAATACTGATAAATATAAATCAAATGCGTTAATAAATGCTAATTTAGGTCAACCTTCTGCAGCAGTATCTAGGTTTCAAAGTAGTTTAAATAATTTAAGCAGTGCTGCATCTGGTACAAGGTATCAATCTCCACTTAATTCTAACACATCTACGAATGCATCAAAATTTAAAAATATATTGGATAACTTAAAGTTCGTAATCAAGAGGTGATGTGAATGGATTTATCTCAATTATTGAAAGACGCTGATAATTATGCTCAAGGTAAAACTGTAAATTCAAATAAAAATGTAACAACAAAAGTATCTCCAAGTTCTAATAGAAAATCATCTGAGATGACATTTAACTCATTATTAGCAGATGCTGATGCTTATAATCAAAGTAGAAATGTAAATACTCAGGTTGAAACTTTTAAACCAGCGATTAGAGATGATGAAAACATTCAAAAGAAACAAGGTTTTTGGAGTAATATTTTTCAAACAAGTAAATATTACGAAGATGGACGTGACAAAGGGGATTTTTTAAGAACAGTTGGGGATACTGGTAAATCCGTATTAGGTAATATTGCACAGGGCTTTTTAAATACGGTAGAAGGCATTGCTGACTGGGGTCAATATAGAGTATCTGACGTGCTTGATTTCTTTGGTGCTACAAATGCTGCTGAAAGTGTTAAAGAAAATGCAAAATATAATTCTACAGAAGCACTTTTTGGGAATTGGAAAAATGACATAGATAAAGGAAGTGTATTTGGTACTAGTGGGCAACAAATATTTCAAGGTATTGGTAATGTCGGTGCTTTAGCGGGTACTGCTGCTATCGGTGCAGGAGCAATAGGTGCGGTTGCCCCAGCAGCCACTACGACAACTTTCGGGCAGGCTACTTTGGCTGAGTTGGGAGCCACATCTGTTGGTTCATATACCAGTGCTTATGGTAATGCTAGAAGTGAAGCATTAAATCAAGGTTACTCTGATGCTGATGCTAAAAAAGCGGGAGTTGCTAGCGGTCTTGCCGAAGCAATTTCGGAGCAATTCTTTAATGGTATGACAGGATTACACACTGCTGGATTGGGTGAAACTATTTTTGGTAAAGTGGTACCTAAAACAGTTACTGATAGTATGAGTAAATTTTTCTCAACAAAAGCAGGTAAGGTTGCATCTGTAATTCTTGATGGAGTAGAAGAAGGTAGTGAAGAAATTATATCTAATATTTTAACGGCTACAGGTAATGATATTGCTCATTTAATAGACCCAAATTATAGAGCAAATGGAATGGACGAACAAACAGGTAATTGGTGGCAAGATGTTCGTGCACAATTAGTATCTTCTGAATCTTGGGATGCATTCTTTTCTGCTATGATGACGTCAGCATTATTGGGTGGAGCAAACACTGTCATAAATAACGAACAACGTAAAGAATTAATTCGAGCATATGCTGAGGATAATAATATAAGTGTTGAAGAAGCACAAGGTCGTTTAGATTTACAAGAAAGCGTTCAAGGACAAAATGAAAGAACTGTTGAACGTACTATATATAGTAATGTAGATACTAAAATGGAAATAAATGAAATAAATCAAATTGAAACTCTTGAAGATATTAAAGATTTAATTTCTCAATTACAAGAAGATTTAACTCAAGATAGAGATACTAGACAAATGACACGTGAAGATTTAGCACCACTAGTTGAAAAATTAAATGCTGCTCGTGAACGTCAGCAAGAAATAATAAATAGTATGACTCCTGTTGAAAAAGCAGATAATTTGAATGATAAACTTGACGAAATGACAGAGATAATGGAAAATAATAAACCTACTTCACCTGAGGTAGTTACTACAACTGACGATACTATAAATGATATAGCCCAGTCAATTGATAAAGAAACTACAATTCCAATTGCTGAAAATAAAAAAGATGTTCGTGTACGTTACAATCAAGTTGAGGAAGCAGCAATAGAATATATAAATCAAGTGAATGAGGAACGTGAAGCACAAGGGCAACCTAGAATAACTATAATACAAAACTTAAATCAAGAGCAAATACGTATAGCAGACGCTTTAATGGCGTTAGGTAGGCACGTATTATTTGCTAAGGATTTACCCGGCTCATTTGTTACTCCAACAAGCGTAGATAATGCTCAATTAAATCAAGTGTTATATATTAGTGATAAAATAAATACTGGGTTACTTGCTAAATCAAGTATTACTAATAAAAATCAAGCAATGGTTTATGCTGTAGGACATGAAATGTTTCATTCATTAAAGATGAATGAACCTAACGTATACAATAATTTTGTTGATTATGTGGCTAATACAGTAAGTAATGAACAAATAGTTAGATTTATGGAAATGTATGACCCACAAGATAATCAAGGTTTGTTAAAATCTTTACAAATAAACGGACAATTCAATCTTGAAGAAGTTCTTAGTAATCCAAAACAATACTCAACACAATACCAAGCATTACTTGCTATTTCAGAAGAAATGACAGCCAATGAATTTGGTGGAATGTTTACGGATGTTGAGTATATGACTAATTTAGCAAGTCAAAATAAATCATTGTTTAAAAAATTAGTTAACGCTATTAAAAAATTATTTAAAGATTTAGACAGACCCGTATACAACAGTGCATTAACTCAGTATCAAATTAGTACAATACGTCAAAATTTTGAAGATATAGT
>Ga0326511_10000252_pt1 | contig 45188 bp, 39 predicted proteins | sample 0_2496_0518_D_FD_203701 | JGI IMG/M metagenome (GOLD analysis project Ga0326511, IMG submission 203701) | Bovine rumen microbial communities from UC Davis, California, United States - 0_2496_0518 | ecosystem: Host-associated > Mammals > Digestive system > Stomach > Rumen | place: USA... | reverse complement strand
CGACAACTCGCGGTATCCGTAAGGTGAATGAAAATACCTTATCTCAAGGTAGAGCCATTATCGTTACGGAAAAAGATAAAAATAAATACACTTGGAATGAGATACCTGTCGGGTCTAAGTTCATAGATACAAAAACTGGTATTGAAATGGTTAAACTGGAAGGTCAATCAGATTGGGTTCCTTCTGGTTCTAAAAACGACGGCACAATCAACGTAGTGAAAGATAGCCGCGTTAGCATTGAAACTTTTGTTATAAAACAGCTTAGCGTTCCTGGCACACAGCGAGAGTTCACTTATTATTATGACTCTCAGAAAGATGACGCTCACATTCGTCATGGTATCATTCTGTATAAGAACGCTTTAGGAATGTGCGGCGAATATGGCCAGTATGGTACATACCCCACTTGGACTGAATGTAAAAAATATTTGATTTTGGACAATAACGCTCCTGAAAATCAGTATAGGAACACAGAAAAAGTAGGTTACGTATTTAGCTTGGAACAGGGCGATTACGCTATGTATCGTAACCACTTAAAAGTTTCTATCGATGATGTTTTGCATCGTTCGGTTAAGTCAGGCGGCATAAAAGAAGTTAGTGAAACTCGTTTCTGCCTTACAGAAGACCTTTTGGAAGACGGCATGGAAATCACGGCAGAATATATTCACGCTTTTCGTTTGGGTAATCCATATCCTCGTACATTTATTAATCCTAATGAACCAGACAAAACGGCCGCAGAAGTAGGCGACTTCTGGTTAGATACAGATGGTACGTTGGCTGATGACGACCCGTTGGGCGACTACATTGAAGACGACGGAATGATTGATTGGGCGCGCATTAGACCCAAGACTCGTCCAAAGTCTTTAGCTGGTTACGGCATCGAAGATAAAGTATCTTATGTAGGACATACTCATGTTCCTAAAGATATTCTCGGTATTGAAAAAGTTAAAGTTGATAACGCTAGACATGCTGATATAGCCGACGTAGCTACGAATGCAAGTTTTGCTACCAATGCGGGACACGCTACCAATGCGGACAGTGCAACAAGCGCAACAAAGGCTACCAACGCAGATAATGCCGCACTTGCCACAAGAGCTTTGAATGCAGACAACGCCTCTGAAGCAAAACACGCTGCCTCTGCCACCAAGGCCGATAGCGCCAATAATGCGACAGAAGCTAATCATGCAGTTTCGGCCAATAAGGCAAAGACAGCAGAAAATGCAGACGAAGCTAAACATGCCGCCACGGCTTCTAAGGCTGATTTGGCTACCAAAGCTACTGATGCGGATAATGCTTCTGAAGCTAAACATGCCGCAACGGCTTCTAAAGCTGATAATGCTACGAAAGCCGCGAATGCTGAAAAGGCCGCATACGCCGACAAAGCGGGCAGAGCTGATAAGGCCGACAAAGCAGATAATGCAACTAATGCTGAAAATGCCAACAATGCAAAAGAAGCTACTCATGCGGCTACAGCTTCCAAGGCAGATAGCGCAACAAAAGCAACTTCAGCAGAAAACGCTACGCGTGCTACCAATGCCGACAAGGCGGCAAATGCTGAAAATGCAAATGAAGCTAAGCATGCTCTAAATGCAGATAACGCTAAAGAAGCAAAGCATGCCGCAACAGCAACTACGGCTGATAGCGCTACTAGTGCCAATACAGCGGCTAGTGCGACAAAAGCCAATAAGGCTACAACGGCTGACACGGCCACCAGAGCATTAAACGCAGATAACGCCGAAGAAGCCAAACACGCGGCTTCCGCAAGCAAAGCTGATAATGCTACTAAAGCTACTAGTGCAGATAACGCTGGTTACGCGACTAAAGCGGGTACTGCAGATAGCGCGGGTAAAGCGACTAATGCCGATAATGCTGGCAGAGCTACTAACGATAGTAACGGAAATAATATCGTAAACACCTATGCTACAAAAAGCGAATTAAATACGCAAAAAGGTAGATTAGATGGAAAAGAGTTTGTAAAGAACGGAACCACGACAAAAGCTATATCTCTTAAGTACGAAACGGAAAACGGTAAAAACGTTATTGCGCCTTACGTAGATGGGGTCAGAATGCCTATTTCTACGAAGAATATTTTTGATGTTGCGACCGGAATAACGGGATGGGCGCAATTCGGCCCCATATTGATGCAGTGGGGATTCCACGAAGGCGGCACATTAACATTCCCAAAACCGTTCCCTAACTCTTGCGATTCGCTTATTACGACGAGATACGCTTCGGAAGAATTAAACTGGAATGGCGTTGGGATTATGCATATCAAAAGCTTAAGCAAAACTGGCGCAACATTTCATGGTGCCACAAATGATAACGACGGCGGCGTAGGTTATTCTGCAGAAGCCTCCGGCAAGCACTATTGGTTAGCAATAGGACATTAATACTACGTAACATAGATTAAAATAAGAAAGGTGTAATAACTTATGCCACAGAAAATACGCCTTCGTGACTTAGACCCATCGCTTAGAGCACTTATCGCTGGCGGGGAAACCACGGATGGTCAAATAAACCTTTTACTTTCTCAGTACAGAAAGAAAACCGAAGTAATTAAAGAACAAGATATTGACGCTGCTTATCGTACAGCCATCTACGGTAAAATCAATGAAGTCAAATCTAAATTAGAAGAGCATTTAGCTCAGGCTCTGGTTGTTGCGGCCAAAGACTTAGATCCTGCTTTACTTCAAAGAATCAATAGCTTGGAAGACAAAGTTGGCGCAATTAAACCTGGTAAAGATTATGAGGCTGAAATAAAAGCCCTGCAGAATAGCATTAAAGAAATTCGCGATATTATCGACGCATTAAATGTTGAAGGAATTAATAAAACGCTTTCTTCTTTGTCTGCTTCAATTAATTCTGCGCAAAATGAAATCAATCAGATTAAAGTTTTAAACAATACGTTTTTAAATCGCTTCTCTACTGTTGAGAATACTTTAGCCAACAAGAGAGACAAAGACGTATCAATCGTAGAGTCTGACCTCGATGCTGCCGTTGTTGATAAATTAAACAAAGGAGTAACGGCATTATCAAAAACGGACTCATTAACGAACGCGATAAATGAAGGTTTAAATAAAAAACGGGATAAGGATGTTCTAATCAGCGAAGACGACCTTGATTCTGGTGTCCGTAGTAAGTTAAATACTTTAGCAAAAGTCAATGAAACTGTCACTTCTCTGCCCGCGGAAATGGAATTGCTGCTCGCGAAAAAACGAGATAAAGATGTTCCTATTGCAGAAACAGATTTAAATGATAGTATTAATGAACAGCTTGCTCATATAAGAGAAATCGATAGTACTATTTCTAACTTGTCCGTATCCATTGATAACAAGTTAAATGGAAAACGAGATAAAAGTGTTCTTATTGGCCGCAATGACTTAAGTAAACCTGTCAATGACACATTAGATAAAATAGACTCTGTAGCTTTGCAGGTTAATACCTACAAAACAAATATGGAATCCGCGCTTGCCAATAAGCGAGATAAGGGCGTAGCCATTAAAAAGAGTGATTTAGACTCAGAAGTTATTCAAGAGTTTAATCGTATTGATAGCTTATCCAGTAAAATCGATACGGTGAAATCGGATACGACAACGCTTCTTAACGGCAAAAGAGACAAGAACGTAGCGATTAAGAAAAACGATTTGGATTCAGCCGTAGTCCAAGAGCTGGACAAAATCACACCGTTAATCAATCGCTTTAATTCTTTCGAGACATCAACCAATAACGCGTTGGACACTAAGCGTAGCAAAAATGTGCTAATCAATGAAACAGACCTGGATTCAGCACTTCAAAGCAAAATAAACCGCGGTGAAGCGGCTTTAAACTCCGTCAATGGATTGTCGTCCATGATGAATAAATTTCCCCAAGTTGCGGTTGGCGACTACTTATCATGCGGCACAAAAGACGGGGTTGTACAAGGTAAAAAACTTTTCAATCAAATGTATTCCGTAGCAGACGAAGCCGACAAGGGCGCGTTAGTAAGTAACGCTTCGGTTTCTACGCTTTTTGTTCGTAGTACTAGCAAAGTATACGAAAAAAAGAATGGAAGCTTTACTGAGAATGCTAATTTCTTTAAAAACAATTCTAGCTACTGGAACACTTTTATAGTAGACCGAGCTTCTAGCATTATAATCGCCTATGTATTAAGTGGTGGCGGAGTGCTACGTTTTAATATCAAAGAACAAAGAAAAGCTGCTACATTAAATGCGGGCGCAAGCATTTCGTTTGCTTGTGTGAATGCTATGTCGGTTCCAGTCCGGGTGTTAGCTAAAGAATCTGGCGGCAAATATACCCCGGCCGATGGAGTAGTTAGTGTCTTATATGACGCTGGTTCTTATACGCTTCGAAATGAATCCGATGAAAATTTAAGCATTGTAGTTATAGAGGGATAATCAAATGGCACTATTAAAATGGTTTAAAGAGCGGCTGGCAAATGGCACTCCCGTCTGGGAGGGCATTTACGACAATGCTATCCGTAATCGATTAAGACGAGATAAAAATTTAGCTGATTTGACTGATAGAGCTGAGGCCCGCAAAAATCTGGATCTTGTTGGTGAAGTAGAAACTCACTGGCATGATACGAGATATATGCCTCACATTAACAAACTTAGAACAGACGCAAACAACCTTCGCACAGATCTTACTGCTGATGAAAAAGTAATTAATAATAATGTCCAGAGACTTAATGGTCACGACACGGAAATCGATAAGTTAAAAAACAGAACTACCAAGGTTGAAGGAAGGGCCGGCGTTTTAGAAGGCAGAGCGGACTCCTTAGAATCGCGAGCTACCAATGTAGAAACTAGAGCTTCCTCCTTGGAAGGCCGGGCAGACAATCTTGAAACAAGAACTTCCAAAGTGGAGGGGCGTTGCGGCACACTTGAAAACGATGTATCTAACTTAAAAACTTCTAAGACGAATTTAGAAACTCGCACCACCAAATTAGAAGGACGAGCAACTACATTAGAAGGACGAGCAACTACATTAGAAGGACGTGCAACTACATTAGAAGGTGAAGTACCTGGGCTAAAAAACCGTGCAACAAAGTTGGAAAGCAGGGCTACTGACCTGGAAACCCGCGCCACTAAATTAGAAGGGCGCGCAGATACGTTAACAACAAGATGTGCGACCATTGAGGGGGACGCGGCAAAACTTACGAATCGCGTCAGCTCTCTCGAAAAAAAGACATGGATAGAAAAGGCCGGACATGCAACGTCGGCTGACTCGGCAACGACAGCAGGGTCGGCTACCACAGCTTCCGAAGCTACCCATGCTTCTACAGCAGATAAAGCTGACTCGGCAACCACAGCAGGGTCGGCTACCAGCGCAAAAGAAGCTGACCATGCTGTATCAGCCGATAGTGCTAAAAATGCGAACAACGCTAATTACGCTACCAAAGCTGGAACAGCAGACAGCGCAACTAAAGCTGGAAGTGCTACAAAAGCAGACTCTGCTGACAGTGCAAAAGAAGCTACTCATGCGAAGAATGCAGATGAAGCTAAACATGCTACTTCCGCTAATTCTGCTGATAGTGCGACTAAAGCCACGAATGACGGAAACAACAATAATATTGCCAGCACATATGCCACCAAGACAGAATTGAATGCTCAGAAAAATAGAATAGACGGCAAAGAACTGGTAAAAAATGGTACACCATCTAAAGCTATTTCCCTCAAGTATGAAACGGAAAACGGCAAAAATGTTGTAGCACCTTACGTGGATGGAGTAAAAATGCCCATTTCTTCTATGGGGATCGGCGGTATAGAAGGATATTCTAGCCAAGAGCTTTTTAAAATACAAGATTTAAATGAGGCATATGCAAGAAAATCAAAACCAGTTCCCGATAAATATAAACTCACATATCGTGACGAATGGGTAAATGGAATTCATTATTGTGCAGTCCCCCCTGGATACACAGAGAAAAATTGCATATTCTTTCATGCCAGCGGCGACAGTGGTTCGTACGGAATGCAAGACCATATATTTACATCTCGTAGAGGGAGTAGGTCGATGAAAGGTATAAGAGATAGAGGAAGCTACAGAGAATATTATGTTCTATGTTGTAAAGCTTGGAATATTAATTTTACAGGAGATATTTGGTCTGAGTATGAAACCTTAATGAATGGTATGTAATATTTTTGTTCAAAACGTCCCATGTCGGGACGTTTTTTCTTGCCTTTTGAATTATAACGTGCCCAAAAACATAGTAACATCCTGAACGGCATTTACTATCTGCAGAAGGTAATAGATATTTAGAAATATACAAAAGGTAAGCGTGAGGCTTGTTCAAAAATGGCTCCGCAATAGCAAGAAAAAAGCTAAAAGACCTAAAATCAAAGTATTTTCTTTCTTGTTCTTTACTTCGTGGTATGCTATACTATGATAAAAAATAAGTATAGCAAAAAACGAAAGAAGGAGACAAGAAGATGTTTAAAAAAGTATTTTTTGTCATTGCTCTTTTGATATCCTTATATTCTACTACAGAAGCAGCATCAATCGCCTTTGTTTGGAAGTCCGATACCAAGATTCCAACTTGTTCGATAGAAAATATTAATTTCATTAAAGAATATTTTACAAAAGCGATGGACCAAAAGTTTGATATAGTAGTGCCGCAGAATCAATTTCACGACTACATGGAAATAAATCCAGACGCAACTACACAAAATTTCGCCGCAAATTATGGTTATGATTATGTGGTATGCTTTGCACATCAAAGAGGGCGCATAGACCATTTTAATTTAACCAGTAATTATGACGGCGTAATACCTCTCTCGGATGTCGGCCTCAGTACGACATATACAGTATCTACCCCAAATAAAAATCAAATTATTATAAATGGCTGTAATTCTGAAAAATACAATATACGAGCTACACCTCGTTCTGTTGTGAATGAACTCTTTCGTTCTAACCTTGAGTATGTGGAAGTATCGTTACGCCGCCATATCTTCCACGACCACTTTCCGCAGTATACAAACTATACAGAGACTTTCTGATAATAACGCCCTATTTTAGGGCGTTTTCTTATGCCTAAAAACAAGTTTTAGAGTAATATACAGGAAGATAACTACTAATCATACTGATATACACAGAAAGTGGGTGCATTTTTTGTCCCAGCCGTATAATCGAAACTTTTCGATTGGCCGCTCATCTGAACAGTTATATAACCCTGAGTTACATAAGATATATGAATCTGTTAGACATTTAACAGATACTCCAGCCATAGGAACGGAACCTGTCGCCAAGCTAGAACGTTCTATGTGGCACGATGCAAAAAACAATGCATTAAAATGGTGGGATCCGGTTCAGAACAAGTGGCGCATATATTACGAAAAAGAATTTAAAATAACATCTGAAATAATGTCCATGCTGCCTCCAGAAAATCCTATTCGTGGACAGCTCTGGATTTATAACGGTGTGCTTTGCTACTATGATGGTTCACAGTGGACACCCGCAAAAGCCCTCTTAGAGGATGGCTCGCAGTTCTCCCTTGACGTTTTCAAGAACTTTCTTTTGATTAGTCCTTTGTGGAGACTTGGTAATACAATCGTTGAAGATGACGATATTGCTAAGTACAAAGATGAAGAAAGAAAGTATTTACAGAATATCCTTGATGCAAAAACAGACTCGGAAGTTACTGGTAACGGTACGAAATGGAACCTCACGAATTTTACCGCAATTGAAAATCCTCCAGCAATGCCAAATTTGCCCTACCCATTGAAGGCACAAATGCTGGTTCCCAATATTGATTTTGCGCGAATGTTCTTAGACCATAAACTGGACAATGAGAAATACGAAGAAATATCTAAGGTTTGTATCCAGTATTATAAGAACGACCTTTTAAATGTTACACCGAGCTTACTGCATATCAATCCGGGGCGCCTGTCTCGCATTGTTAAGCGTATTGTCAAGATAGACCGCAATAATCCTCGCATTCAGATTTCTTCTGCAGATACAGAGTATTATGGTTTCCGCTCCAATGAATATCAGGGCGACCTTCTTCTTCCTGACCAGAATACGAAAAATGAAGATGGAACCATTTCTGTAAAGAAAATGGACTATACCGTAGTTGAAGACGGTATTCTCTTGTCTTACGATGCGGCCCAAAACTATGACTACGTTCTTGCTGTCCATTATGACTTCAACTGGATGAAGTCTACGGGGCGCATGCATAAGTCTAACTTCAAAGAAGCAACGACTTCTTATTATATCAATGGCTTTAATGGGCCATTTAACGTCTTTGTCAATGGCTATAACTATGAAGACCCGTATTATGAAGTTGATAATGCGTCTAAGACCATAATCACAAAAGAAAATACGTCAACATATGAAGTCAGCGTATTGCACGTTCCTAAACGTGAATATGGATACATCCGAACGATTGATGTAAATGGTTATGGTGTCATCCGCCCCATTCGTGATTATGTACGTCCTCTTGTCTTTATGAATGGCGAAGCCTTGAGCGAGCCAGAAGGCGATGTTGTTATCGCAAACAATGGCCTCATTTATGTCAAGGGCGCCTCTCCAGACATGGCATGGGCAATCATTGACCTGCACGAAGATGCTTGCGAAGGCAATGACTACACGCCATATGATGCTGCAACGCATATCGGTAAAGTCGGGAATGATAACTTAATCTCTTATCCTGCTGGGTTCCTCCCCAAAAATACAGATACTGTCGTATTGTTTGTTAATGGGTTGTTAATCAAAAAAGAGGATATTGTTTTTGATAGACCAAACCGCAAAATCAATGTGGTTGGCGGCCTCACTCCAGGACAAAGCTTCATTCTCGTAGCAGACAGATATGGTTGGCTTTACAATGAAGAGTCGTTAACTCCAGCTCTTCCTATTGCACGCTTTACGGATAGCTTGGTATATTTTAATAAGCGACTTATCTGTAACAGCTCCGCTATTGACGCTACACCAAACTCAGTATCACCTGTATTTAACGAGGTGCGTAACTTCAAATCAGCGTTTACAAGAATCATTACTGTACCAAATCAAGCAGCATTTTTGTCTTTGGTAAACTTAAACAAAGGTATGAGTATTGATGACGTTGACGATATGATTGAACAGGATTATCGTCAGACGAATAGCGCTGCTATTGCAAATGGAACTATTTCGGAGCAGCAAGCGTTTGCCGATATAAAGAAACAGCAGAGCAAAAACACGCTTTTTGCAGAAACGTTCGTTATCGTTGAGTCAACAAATACAGGCTACTGTGTTTACAAAGAAGATACTGGCACTTTTGATATTTCGTACACAGTTGCTTCGTCCAGCCTTAATACCGACCCATACATTGAAATTCAAAGGGACAGCAGAAATGCCGTAGTTCAAGTTACAATCAATCGGTTCAAGGTATACGACAATCTGACGGATACGTGGAAAACACTTAGTCAAATAGACGTACCTGGATTAAAGAAGTTTGCTTATGCTTATGAAAATATGCCGCGGGGCATTCGTCTTATTATGCCGTATACAAGCAAAGACGACATACAGGCATATGCTTTCCACACCGCGTCTTCTATTGAAAATCCTCTTACAATCAGAACTGTCGATGTCTATGACGAAGACTTCATCAAGACAGACGCTCGATATATTTACAAAGCAAATACTCTTCGCGTATGGTGCAATGGTATTCGACAATATCCTAATACAGCACCTGACGGAGAAGAGCCGAATGGAATAATTGAGCGCGCCGATGGTCGGTCATTCAAGCTTCCCGGCAAGTTTACAGGCAAGGTTACTTATATCATAGAGCTTCCTGAGAATGGCGCCGACAAGCCGTGCACAATGGAAATCCTAGATGAGAAAAATATCGTCCCTGGATATATCAATGTTTATAAAACAGAAATTCCAATGTTCCCCGGCCGTGTTTCTGTTTATGTAAATGGTATCCGTCAGCCTAATGATACCTTCACGATATATGATAACTATACGTTGCTTATCAATTCACCGACGCCATTGATTGGTAACTGGATAAACTATCCAGAAGAAAAACTGCAGTTAGGTGCTGATTCTGTAACCATGAATCACAATAAGGCTGATAAGATTCTCGTTGAGATTCACAACGATGGACGTCAGGAATACACCTGTAAGCTAAAACAACATCCAATCTATGATGTAGACGTTACACGCTATAAGATTCCAATGGATATCCTTGAAGCAGGAGACGAAATCCTTATCTTTGCTAACGGACTTTATTTTGGCGGTGTACTTAACGGTGACGCGATAAACGGCGGTTATGTTAAAAATATTAGCAAAGGTTGCATTACGATTCGTCAAGAAGAACTTCTCCGTATTATGAATACCGATGAGGAGCATATCTTCTTGAGAACACATGCTGAAGCTAAGCAGCTTTACCTTGCAACAAATGGCAACAAAGAATATGAACGGCACAATGCTACATTAACTTTTGAATGGAGATAATCAAATGAGTTTTCTTTTACCAGGACATACCTCATTAGACATGGATGATATTTCAGAGTTTCTGAAAGTTGTTCATCGTCATGTTACAAAAGTTGCCCCCATCAGGAACAACCCTGATGGGACGGTAACGCAGATGCGTGAAAACGGCAGTCTGGCTGACCCTGTAAAACCTGAATTTCGTAACCTAATTATGAAAGCAGACGATACGGATTTAGTTGCAGGAGTAAAAGCAGATAAAACAGCAGTAGCTGTTTCTAATGCAGACCGTTCCACAATTAATAACTCGCTTCACCTTGAGGGGAAACCAGCCAGCTATTTCCTGTCTGCAGAAAAAGGCAGCGGAATTATTGATGACAGCAAGAATATGTCCGCACAGTTCGGTAAAGATATTACGGATATCCGCAATGAGCTTTATGAATTAAAGCATGAACTCGAAAAGCAGGGCGTAATTCGCAACACAGAACAGCGCATGGGATATAACGATATCTTCCGTAGAGGACATTATCCTTTTGAAAAAGACTTGCTTGGTGAACCAACTGGCAATTGCCCTGACCGCAAGACATTGAAACTTGCACAGGACGTTGTAGAGAAAGAACTGGATAAAGGTGATTACATTGCAATCTATATCCGCGATGTAAAACAATTCCAGGTTCGTCAGATTGCAGAAATCAAGGCAGATAAAGAAACGGTTATCTTGGATGAACCTATTGAAGCGTCTTATAAGATTACGCCGGAGAACTTGGAAATCTACAAAACTGCAGGTGTTTCTAAAGATGGAAACTTCTACTTCGCCAAAGATGAAAGCGTTACTCCTGGCGACAAAGACATCTATACTGGATTGGATGATGACACTTCTTACAAGTTCCGCCGTCCTATTACGGAAAATGATTCTTCTTATGCATATTCTTTCCGTATCCCTGAGTACAAACTTGGGTTCCTCTCGGAGTTCTCAATTATGGCTCGTGCAGTTGGTACGCCGACCTTGACCTGCTATATCATTGATGAGCAGGATAAGCAGTATTTTAAGAATCCTGTACAGGCTCAGCAGTTGTTTGAAAACGGCGACCTTGACGCTGATGGTGAGCCGAAGATGCATTTCTTTGCAAAGAGTAGACCTCTCCGCCTCGATCCGACACTTGGACAGACGGTATATAATTTCGACTTCTGGAATGCCGAGAAAGATTCATATCCATTAATGGATCGTAAGGACAACGCAACTTACCGTGTTCGTTATCTCGCTATTGTTTGCGGCACATACCTTGATAAGAATAACTATGCCGACATTTACTTCCTGCAGAACAAGAAGGAAGACGGCACGCTGGGCGACCTTGAACTCAACAACACGGTATATTACTATACCGAACAAGATGACACATCTGCCAATATGGCTTTCAGCACTGACGAAAAGCTTAACGCTTCAGATATGTTCTACGGCGTTACGTTGAAAGAGAAAATCGAAAACGATTTGAAGCCATATCCGCGTGGACTTTACTCTGCAAAGATGCGTTGCTCTTATCCTGAAGGAATTTCCCGTGCAAGACTTATGCTGCGTATCGGTAGAGAAGGCGGCCTCTGGGAAGCAATGGTTCCTGAAGAAGGAGTATATGGCGGCGCAACAAACAATGCTAGTTTTGAAATTGCTAACACAAAAATGATGCCGGGGCAAAACATTCCCCTTACCTCTGCATCCAATCTTTGCGTAAACAATCAGATTCGTAAGCCAATGGAATTGCGCTCCAGTGCAGCAGATATTTGGCAGAAGCCAGACCTCATTGTTGGCAATAACATCGTAAAAGGGTCTGCATCTGGTGTTACAGCAATCTCTGAAACGCCAATCCTGGTTACTCCGAAAGACATGGTATATCGTAATGCATATATCGTATCTGTAAAAGGTAAGCGTTATGAGTACGATGCAACGCTTCAGAAATATGTGGTTAAAAACCAGCAAAAGATTTATCTGAAGCCTGTTGCAATTATCCGTGATGGTATCAAATACGACAAGGATACCTATTCTGACCGCATTATCTTTGAAGGTGATTTCTCTGCCGCCAACGGCAAAGTTCAGTTCTTTAATGAATTAGAACTCCAGATTTTCTGGGAGGAGACGGCCTTCAATGATTCGGCAGCGATAAAGAAAATGCAGATGGGTATTATCCACGATCTGGTATTTAGCACAGATAGAGGAGTTAGTATCGTCTGAAATTGAGATATAGACATCGAGGGTTTACCGCCCTCGATGTTTTGTTTTACCAACTTCTTACTACACCAATTTTTCGTTATCGTTAACGTCTTTTAAAAACCAAAATTTTCTTCTTCAAAGACGTTGACAGGCCCAAGATAAGGTGATAATATGAATCAAGACAAAATCACTTATATAAAATGGGTTTAGAAACGAGCCCGGCAGTAATCATGCCAAAAGTCTGGGCATTTTGCCTAAGAGCCATCAAGAAGTATATTGATGCGTTTCACAAGATAAACAAATGGAATAAGGACAGCAAGCGTCTGCCCTGCTTAGGGAAAGGATCGGAAACTTTTGGAATTTACAAAATTGGAAGAAGATATTGTATCCGCTGCACGACTGTTTATGGCAGCTAAGTATGAGCTTGCTATGGAAAAGCTGGAAGTCGTTATTCAAAAAATGGAAAACGCTTTCCGTGAAGAGTATATCGTCTTGCTGGAACGCGCATATGAAATTTATTCCGCTATCTTAAATGAACTCGAATTATATGAAGAAGCTTTTCAGATAGAGAAGAAAAGAGAGTCTCTGGGGTATGAAAACTCCATTGTTGCGGAAAGCTTCCTGAAGATCCTGACAAACACTTCTATCCATTATGTTGACGGCCATTTTGTTTCCGACACGGGGGTAGCATGAGAATTATTTTTTCTGCATATTTTGCCGTATGTGCACTGATTGTTGGCAGCACCATAATTAGTCCAAATACGTTCGGACATTTTCTTGGCAAAAACATCGTTGAATTCATAAAATTCGTTGCTTTCGCCAACTAAAAATAAAGTAAAACAAAAAACGACCCTCTCACATTCCTTCTAAGGTGTGTGTAGAGGGTTTTTAGTATAGTTATATACCTTAACAGACAAAACGCGTCAGAATCAAAATACAGGCGTCTGAAAGCAAAACGACTATTTTGCCCCGAGAATCATCTCATCCTTCTTAGTTTTTTAGTTTGGGTGAGGTATTACAACATCTTTATTGTATAGAATTTTCTGACAGAGTAGTTCGTTTTTTTCTACTTCCTATAACTCCAATTATAGGAAGTAGAGTCGTAGAAAAAAGAGCGCCAAAAATGGCGCTCGTGTCTGTTATTTTTTTAAAAAAGCAATCAGGAAAGCCCTAGCAGGCCTTTATTGTTTTCAATATGTTGTTTAAGATAATCCTGCACTTTATCTAGGTTAAACTCAGAACCCGAATAAAAATCTACACAGAAGAAGTCACTCGGCATAACATCTGTAGCACTCCAAAAGCTCATCCGACTAGCTGCATTACATGCAACACTATGGATGAAAACTTCGTCCGGCTCTCCATCAGTAGGAATATAATCATGTGCAAATGCAATCCGAACGCCGTATTTTAAACGGCTGTTTGTTGTAGCTTCTGTTCTTGCAAAGAATACAACAATGCTCTTTTCATAATCCAAAGCTCCAGAGAAGTCTGCATCAATGTATTTTGCTACCGTGCTGATTGGAGCCAAAGCTGCATCAGAAAGTTTCTTTTCTTCTTTATCCATCTTAAAGTCCTTTCTATTATATTATTACAGTTAACGCTTTATATATTACCGTATGTTTTTTCTTTACATTTTTGTTCATGTTTGATATAATCCATAGAAAGAGACATACATGTGGAACTTTGTTGTATAAAGAGACAAAGGACTTGATTGTTGTAAAAGAAACTCTTCGACATCGGGACGTAAAGATGACGAGTCGATATGCTCACCTACAAGAGCGCTTATTGAATAGATATACTTCTGCTATTGCTATGCAACCTAAAACAAAATAATCGGCTCAATTTTGAGCCGATCTCGTAAAGCAAAAACCCTTCCAGATTTTACCCTGGAAGGGTTTTCTATATTGTAGTCAGTCTATCTTTGCCAAGGAGAAGAATACTGACATTAATTGATTGAATCTATGTAAAACAGCTTTATTCTGAAGCTCGAAGAAGATGCTCGTTACAACTTTGGGGCCATTCGGTGTAATCTTAACTTCTTTAATCTGAGCATCAGTTTTATGTTTACGAACGCTTGTAAGCATTTCGTTGAGTTCTGGCGCAATGCTTGAAGAACAATAAATGTTCACACCATCCTGATGGATGACTGCGTTTACGTCAAAGAACCCCTTATCCTCCAAAACTCTGCTGTACATTTTTTCAAACTTTTCTTTTGTAAAAACTTCTGTCATTTTTTCAATCAAAACCTAATCATTACTCCGGCAGATGTTTTGTCTACGTCCTTGTAGATCCAGCCGTCAATGTCTTTCTTTTTATTTACAGGGAAAGTCACCAGGGCAGAAGGCTCGCCATTTCCAGTAGCGCCAATACCAACGCCCCAGTGTTTTGTATTATCAATAGGGTCAACATGGATTGAGAAATCAACTTTGCTTCCTTGCTCCATTGTAAGCTTATTTTTGTCGAAAACGTATTTTTCATCGTCCGTTTTATGGATTTTTACTTCTTTATCGTTTACCTTTACATTAAGTTCTGGCTTAGCCACCGAAACCTCTATATCGGTATCCTCTGAAACTTGGACAACATTTCCGTCTGATAAAGTTTTTTTTACAACCTTTTTTGGTTCGTAAGAAAAATATGTTGTCGTTTTTGCCACAGCAGTTCCCGTTACATCAGTTCCACCTGTTTGTTGGGTAACTGTTTCGGCTTTGTTGTATTGCGACAACTTATAGCCAACATATCCGCCCGCACAAAACGATAAGACAACAATCAGACAGCAAATCAAAAAATACTTTTTATGGTCGCTTGTCGGTTTTAGCATCATACTTTATACAGAAACCTCCCCTCTTCATTACCAATGATAATAGTCTCTGTCGCTGTAATCATCTCTTTATAGCCATCAATACTGTTGGACAAAGACTCATTTGGACACTCACTGTTCTGCAGAATATCCTTAATGTTATTTAGTTCTTCTTCTGAAAGCGTTCTATTTGAAATAATCTCTACCATTTTTTACACCTTATACCTTATATACCTTGAATAAAAACTCATGCGCCGAAATCGTAAGGCATACTCCGGCACAAAAACCATAACCAGGATCTCCTGTCCAGTATGCGTTTATTATATGAATTACGCCAGACAAGAGCCATAGAACGGCAAACGACAACTCTTCCATGTAAAATTTTTCCTCCGTAATATTTTTCGTTACTCTATTACGGTATTTTTGTTCTTTAGCCACAGGTATAGCAAAAAAGCCATCCTAAGATGGCTTTACTTTACGAATTAGTTGAAGAAGAACATTTTTGCAGCAATGGCAATCAGTGTAATAACTTCAACAACACGGCCCATTTTTGAACCGTACTTTTCCATTACAGACTGGTCAAAATGCTTTAGGTCGGCAGCATATTCCTTAATGATAGGTGCGTTCATTTCTGCAATCTTCTGCAGATTTTGACGCAGCTTCTTTGCTTCGTTTACCGTTGCTTTATCTCCGATTGTCTCCAGTACAAACAGAGAAGCTTCAATGGAGTCCTGAATTGATTCTTTTTCTTTATACATTTGTATGTCCTTTCTCAACCGCGCTGATTGCGATACCAGTTAGCTTTTCCGCGAATTACATCGCCGCCACGAGAACCATCTTCTGCCCAAGGATTAAATTCCGGGCTTTCGTCGGTCTGCAGGTATTCCAAATCCCAACGCTCGCAAGTTGACTTCGGGCCATATTCTTCATGACACCAGTCATTGCATTCGTTGTCTGCAGCTTCCCCATGGGTAGCTACATATTCTTTACTGATTGTAAGCCACAGGCCATCAGCCAGCGCTTCAACGGCTTTGGCCATGGATTCAATTTGTGCTTCGGTAGGAGCTTCAGGGCCAAGGTCTTCCGTATTAGCCAGATAGCCACACAGAAGCGTTACGCCAACAGAACCAGTGTTGCGGCGCCAAGTATGAGCAAGAACGTCATCCAGTGAACCATAGACATAGATTTCGCCATCTTCATCAATCTGGACGTGATAATCATCCCAGAACTGACCATAATGGCCGGCCGTCCAGTGGAGATAGATTTTGGGTTCTCTACCTGCGGACTGTGCCTGCGCCCAAATGCTTTCTCTGCAATCGGACGCCATCTGACGAAGTTCATCTACAGTGACATGCTGCAGTTCGTATTTACTTACTACATGAGACAAAAATAAAACTTCCTTTCGTAAAATATACGTCAGCAAAATTGCTGATATATATTTATTACCTGCAAAGGGCGCTCGTGCATACACTGTTTTTTAAAAAACATAGCACCTACGAAAACGTAGGTGCTATAAGGAGCCTTATTCATTTTCTTCTTTTTTATCGTCGTTAGACAGAACGCTTCCTGCTCCTACTGCCAAAGCGACGTATTTCACCTTATCTTTGATAAGGTGATGGAGTGTACCCGCTTCTTCGTATCCCGCATCTTGCAAATTCTCTAAGATAGAGCAAAGTTCCGTTGCAGCGAGATACATCCAAATCAAGTATGTGAGCGTTGGGGCATATCCTAAATTGACAGCAAAGTAGTCTACACACACTCCGCTCAAGGTCAACGTGATATACAAGAAAATTTTGCCGCTAAATCTATGCTTCATAATGGAGCTTCTGATATAGTGGTCGCGGCGGGCGGCGCTAATGTTTTTGAGCCGAATGGCTTCAAAAAAATGGGTCTTGTCTGAATCAGCACCATAAATATCAACAAGACGCTGTTGAGACAATGAGATTATCTTAGTAAACAAATCCAAGATAATCAGAGCGCAAAAAACATAGAATGCAATCGCGTGCATGGACGTAAGGACAGCAGAGGCAAATACAATGAATGTCTTCACCGGCCAAAGTTCCGCTACGGTTTTTACGCTTGTTGAAAGTGACTTTACAACGAAACCAAAGTCCATATATCCCAATTCCTTTCCTTACAATCAATAAGGCTCGCCTTATATATTACATATGGAAACAATATTTAACCCCAACCATGAGTACTTTGTGGAATATCTTGTGCATTAATCTTCCATTCGTTCAAGTACTTCTTATATCCTGTGTTCGCAAGATTGATACTACTGCTATCGCTAGACATAGCATATTCAACCATTTTCTTTGCGCCTTCTCCACGGTCAGCAAGCGCTGCCTTCGGATCGCAATTGTAGTTGATGGCCATATCGCTCGCCTCAGCTGCATATGCTTTTTGCGACTCAATGACGTCTTCAAAATTCGTTATGCGTACAGCAGGTGGATTGTATTTAGACAATGCAGTTAAATCGGATATTTGTTTTTCACCTAAGGCCGATGAAATTGCGCCGGAACCAATCTTGTCTCGAATTCCTTTGATTTGATTGTTTAGCTCTTTAGTCCCTTTATTAGAGAACTCTTCAGTGACGCCAGACTGCGTATTCATCATATAAGTACAGCCGTCTTTCATCATATCCTCAACTGCAGGTATTCCTTTAAAGCCTTGAGTGTATTGAGTTGCTCGGCCAATTATAGTGCCAACACTATCAGTAATTGCGCCAGTGCCTGTATTGATTGAATACCCTTGACCCAATCCTGCCAAAACTTCCTGTGTTGATTTGGTAACACTATCTATTTGCAAGTGCCCCAACGTCTTTCCCATAGTCCAAGCAGAACCCGTATTTCCAACACTTGGTACTTTTTGCTTGATTTCTCCTGTAGACTTATCCAGTATTTTTGTTGGGTCGCTAAATATACTTATATTTTTTTGCGCGCCCTCAACCATACCAAGAATATCTCCAGAAGGATTAGTAACTGCTCCAGATAACATATTAATAGCGCTTCCTGGATTGCTCATTACCTGACTAAGTGTTTGATATGTACTCAGTAAACTTTGGGCGTTCGCCAAAAAAGGCATGTTACCGCCAAGTAATGACGAGAATAATTTGCCGCCAAGTCCAGAGAACCCAGATTTAACGTCATATACTTGTCCAATCAAAGGAATATTAATAGACTGAACAATGACTTTCATCTGTGCTTCATCGATTCTATAGCCTAAGAGTTGAGTCTGTGCGATAGTTAAAGGTGTAGCGCCGGGCGGATGAATAAAACCGCTCATTCCAGAGGTAGCTTTAGATAACGCTTCTGTTGGTGTCTTTAACTTGCCAAGATTTTGTGTAAAAGAGGGGAACGAAACGTTCCCCTTCCAATCAATACCCTTAAGCTTTACACTTAAGGCGCCCATTAGCGTTCACCTTTAACTTGTGCATAACTACCTGGAGCAGTATTGTATTTGCCATTTACGAACTTGTTTGCAACCTGAGTAGCCGCACCGCCGCCACCAGTAAGCAATGCAAAGGTTTCGTAATGATTCCAGGTGATACCGTATGCTACCATATATACACTAACGGCGGCAAACAGGAACCAGCTCGTTACAGAAAGCAGGCGAGTAAGACTAAGTTCGCTGTTCTCATATAGAGCCATCTTCAATAAAGAAAAAATAGTTTGCATTATTTTTTACCTCCTTGATTTGATACTCTAATATATTACCCCCCTAAGAGTAGTGAAGAAATACGAGTATTAAATAAGAAGAAAAAGATGGGTAAAAAGATTATAAATACAAAAAGAACACGAAGAGAAGATTTTTATTTTTAACAGCAAGAAGAAAGAAACGAGATAGTATTCGTAGAATATACCACAGGAAGTGATATACTCTACGAATACCCCGAACGCAAAGTTCGGGGAAATTGTTATGCAGGGAGGGTGAAGAATATATCAGCGAAATCGTTTGTCGGTTTCTTTTCTGCTTTCTTTCCCTTGCCTCTGCGAGCTGGAGCAACAAGGTCGTTTTCGTTGTCTTTGATATCATCAACGATAAGTTCTCCCTTGTCGTCCTTCTTTCCAAGGATCCATACTGACTTACCGACGATAGCGGCGCTTGCAAGTCTTTCCCATGCTTTCGGGAAAATGGTTGCTTTTACTTTGTCTCCATCGTACTTAACAGTAAGATATCCCATGGACTTCTTGCTGGATTTGGTAGTGTAAGGACGCACCTCAAGAATTTCACACTGTTCTTTTACGGTGCTCCCTGATTCAATATCATTCCATTTTGACACATAAGTTACCGAAGAACCCAGTGTAAGTGTCTCCATGGCCATGCAAACTTCGCGGCAATAAGCTTCAGGATCATCATATATCAAGAGGGCCTTACCGTCCGCTCCTTTGATTACATGATTTTTCTCATCTTTCTGCTTGTCTTTTCTAATCCGATGGAAAGTGTTCAACATTTCATTTCGGTTCTCTCCATCAATACCATCAAAAGCACCTGCGCGAATCAAAGATTCACCAACAGTCTTGTTGAATACTTTCTTAGGAAGTCTGCCAATAGCGTCTTCAATAGAGTCATACGGAGCATTCTTGATGATTTCCTGTACCTTGGCAACGCCAACGCCTTTAATAGAACCAAGACCGTAAAGAATAGTCTCGGAATCTTCGGCCAAGAAACCTTCTTTAGAATGATTAACATTGGGCACTTTGATATTAATACCCATTTCTCTACAGGTCTTGATGTAATGGTCTTTGTCTTCGTCCTCTGTCTGCATGGACAGAAGTGCTGCCATATACTGTGCAGGATAGTAACATTTTAACCATGCTGTTAAGAAAGAGATATACCCATACGCTGCTGAATGACTACGATTAAAGCTGTACGAAGCGAATCCTTTTACACTATCAAAGAAGTTCTGAACTTCTTCTGCCGTATAGCCATTTGCTACGCCACCGCAAATGGCATCTCCATAATGACCGTCTTCGTCATACCATGGAGCAGTGGAGTCATTTTCCCATCCTTCTGGGCCTTTGCCGGGAACCATGCCGTAAATCATAATTCTGCGAAGTTTTTCAAGCTGATCCGCCTTTTTCTTCGCAAAAATCTTGCGTATAATTGAGTCAGACTGCCCCTGATTAAAGCCAAAAGCTCTCATGCCTATCAACATTAACTGCTCTTGATAAATAATATTCCCGTAGGTGTCTTCAAGTATATCATCAACACCACGAAGATACGGTTCAATAAGCGAACGATCGTGCTTCCAAGCTGCATATCGGTCACCACATCCGGCCGAGAGAGGCCCCGGTCTTCCGATCGCCACAAGCGCGGAAATATCACCAAAATTAGACGGCTGAATGCTTGAAATCAAACCCTTAAACATATTTGATTCAATCTGGAATACTCCATCTGTTTCACCGCGACAAATCATGTCATAGACATTCTTATCCGTGATATCTGCTACACGATATAAGTCTTCAAAACTCATAGAGTTACCATCTTCATCTTTGATGTATTTTATCGTGTTTTCTATTATTGTCAGATTTTTCAATCCAAGTACGTCAAATTTGATACATCCTGCTTCTTCTAGTTCTACTCCAGTATATAGAGTTACGACATCTCCAGTATTAGGGTCTTTTCTTGTCGGAACGACATCAGTAACATTTACTGGAGTTACGAGTACGCCAGAAGCATGCGTACCAAATTGGCGGCAGCAACCTTCAAATCTACGAGCTAAACGGAAGATTTCAGGATACTTCGATTCATATTCCTTATACTTCTTAAAGCCATCAGGGTTGTATTCTTCCATTTCATCATAGTCTTTAAATTTTGCCTGCGGTTTGTCGACTAACTTACCTAATTCAGTCGTAATCGTATTGGATTCTTCAAACGGAACATTAAGTACGCGCGCAAAATCTTTAATACCTGTAAGAACAGATTCTTTCGTCCATGTACCGATGTGAGCAACTTTAGGCTTGCCATATTTCTCTTCAAGATGATGAATAAGGTCTGGTCTATGCGCCCAATTAAAGTCACAGTCTATGTCGGGTGGACTATTTCGGTTCATGTTCAAGAAGCGCGAAAACATTAAGTTGTTTTTCACAGGATCGATTAATGAAACACCAATACAAAAGAGAACAAGAGAACCGTCTGCACTTCCGCGACCCGGCCCTACAGAACAATACGGATATCCAGTTTCGGGATTAATCGAATTACCCCAGTTTACATATTCCTGTACCATCAAGAAATAAGATGAATAATGCTTTGCGGTAATAACTTCCATTTCTTCGAAAAGTTCATCTTCATAAGCCTGACGGTCGTATTCTTCACCTTCTTCATCCATCTTCTTAAAATAGTCATAAAGACCTTTGTAAGCGCGGATTCTAAGAAGATCATCATCAGAAATCCCTTTCGGGAGTTGGAACTGCGGGTATAACGGAGTTTTGCTACCGATAAGAATATCGTCTACTTTATCTGCAAATTCCTGTGTATTCTTAATAGAAGAAATACACCAGTCCATATAAGCCTGCTTCTGATCGTCAGGGACATTGAGACTACGAGTTTGAGTGTCGAAACCTTCCACAACTTCGTCTACTGTATGAAGCCAGAAATCATTCGTGTATTTCATTCTGTCTGTATCTGTCTTTAACTTACCAGTAGAAATACACATATATGTATCATGGTCGTCCCAGTCAGACTTGTTTACATAATGAACATCTGTAGTTGCCAGAGTCTTGATACCATACTGTGCCGCCCAAATATAATAATACTGATTGGTTAAGTTCTGCTGCCAATTATTCAGAGGCTGTACTTCCAGATATAAATCGTCACCAAAGATATCATGTAAATCTTTGATGTATTTTTCGGCCTCATCGATTTTTCCAGCCTGAATCATCTTAGAAGGGTACGAACCAATACAAGCTGTCGTGCACAAAATGCCTTCATGGTATTTTCGAATTAAATCCATGTCAGCAAGAAAACGGCCATTAAAAGTACAAAGACGAGCAGATTCAGACTGGAGAGCGATTAAGTTCTTCCAACCAGTCTGGTTCTTTGCAACGTACAGGATATGATACTGATGCATATCATAAGAGTGCTTTTTAACTGCCGCCGTAATTGCAGTTTCCTGTCCTCCTTTCTTCTTTTTGCAGATCTTTTCAACAGCTTTGTCTGGAACAGCTTCTTTAGTTTCTCCCCAGCTTTCAAATTCCAGCATTGGTGCGATGTCTGCATATTCATCTGCAGGAATGTCTCCTGCCTTAATGGCATTAAAAACAGCCATTCGATTTCTATCCTCTGGAGGAAGAGAAGCAATAGACGTATCCTGCGTGTAATACCCTTCATATCCAAGCAGCGGTTTTACTCCTTGTTTGTTGCAGGCTTTCTGAAACTCAATTGTCCCTCCTAAATGATTATGGTCGGTAATGGCAAGAGCAGTCATGCCGATTTCTTTTGCGCGGGCTACAAGTTCATCAATCTTGCACATGCCATCCAAAACTGAGTAAGCAGTATGATTATGGATACTAACCCAGTTGTTGGTTGTTAATCCAAAATTATTTTCCAAAAAACTCTCTCCTTTCTTTTTAAAATAAACGCGCACGCAAGGTGCATGCGCGTCATTCAACAGTCCTCATTTCACAAATACTTATCGTAGCGCTTGGTCGCGTTGATGTAAAATCTTGTTCTATTTGACAAAGAATATCGACGCGGGCCGGAGACCCCATTGCGAGATAATCAGGATATCCAAACATAAAAACTCTTTTGCTTGCTGTACTATCAGACATCTGAACAAAAGCTTTCTTACCGTCTTTTGTCGGTTTAACACTGGATATTACAATATCATGCATATAGAATACAGGTTTTACCGAGTCAGTTAATGGCAGCGTATTGATTGCATTAAGAGTTTGAATGTTGACATCTTTCATGCTGATTATCTCATCATAGAATTCGTCATCTTCATCATCATCGTCAAGATCCATCTTATTAAAATCTTGCGTGAAGCTGTCAACGAAGTCTTTGAGTTTATCAGCAGGAGCACTGATTACGCATGCGTGATCGTGGCCCGCGACTTTTTCAATAAGTCCATTTTCTTTCTGCTTCTGCAGCATATCCCATAATGGAATGTCTGACTGACAGCGAACTGAGCCTGTGGCCATGCCTGTTTCTTTGTCTACGTTATAAACAAAGCAAGGCAGTTGTGGATTATACTTGGTAAGTTCACCAGCAATAATACCATGGACACCAGCTTCTGTTTTTGAGCCGTCATATGCAATGAACTTATCTTTGCCAAAGTCTATTTTACTAACTTTAGAACTAAGTTCCTTTGTTATTTTTTTGCGCTTATTATTCAGACTTTCAATTTCTTTAAAAGTCTCGCGCATAGCTTCTTCGTTATTCAAATAGAAGCTAGAAGCTCCTAGTTTGGTGTTCCCCATACGGCCAGCAGCATTTAATGCTGGGCCGATATCCCAACCAAAGTCTTTTACAGAGACTCCTGTAATGGGATGCTTATACTGTTTATACCATTTAAGAAAAGCATTTCCAGGCATATTGCTGTTAACAATTTGCAAACCAAATCGTACAAGAGCCATGTTCTCTGGCTCAAGCGGCATCATATCACAAATAGTACCTATAGCAACGGCATCCAAGAAAAAATTTATATCTAAATTTACATTAGCCCTTGCTACTATGGTTCGCAATACGTGCCATGCAACGCCAACACCTGCGAGATAACTTCGAGATTCTTCGTTATACGCAGGGTCTACGATTAATGTATCTGGAACAGTGCTTTCTTGTTCCATCAAATGATGGTCAGTTATAATCACATCTACATTGTTTTCCTTTAGGAATTCAACTTCTGCGCCTTTTGAAATCCCGTTATCAACGGTAACGACAAGATGTGTGTTCTGCTCGATAGCCATTTCAGCAAAGTACATAGAAAGACCATACCCTTCTTCACGTTCAGGGTAGTAGACTTTTATTTTACTTTGACTGCCAATGGCATTTCTTATGCTCCGCAGCCCTTGTCCCATAACATATCCGCTAGACATGCCATCAACATCATAATCAGCAAATACATAGATATTGCTATTATTCTGCAGATGTTTAATAATTTTGTCTGCGGCTTCTACTGAATTTATCAGCGGCTGATTTGGGATAAGTTCTGCAGGTGTTAAAAACATCTTCTTGATGTCTTCTTGTTCATAGTCGCGAGCCAACAGCGCCCTGATTAAAAAGGGGTACGTGCTACATTCCTCCGCTATAACACGTACCTCTTCATCAGAGATTTGGCTGGCGACCGGATATCTTTTCCAGGCCATACGCAAATCCTTTCTTATGCTATTGAACTCTTAATTGGACGAAGATGTTCTAAAATCATATTGATTGTAGGAATGTCGAAGCAAAAGATATTGCTTTCTTCTTCCTTATTTTCTGCGGCCTCACCGCACAGCTTCTCAAAAGAGACAATGAATGTGTCTACATGAGAAGAATTCTGGAAAGATGTCCAAATGTCTTTTGTGAGTCTGTTTTTCAAATGGGAACTATTTTTTCCTACCAGCATCAGTTTCAAGCAATCGCTGTTCGTGATGCAGGAAAGATCCATAACAGACATTTTTTCTGCACTATCAACCATTACAAAGGAATCGTCAAATACTTCAACAATGTCTTCCATCGTCATTTTGGATGCGTCGATAATGTCTACTATCATTTGATCGCCAAGCTTAATCATCGCGTGGCCATTGTAAACGGTTGAAGATACAATGTACACTAAAGATTTAATCGTAGATACGATATATCTGAATGTAGCGTCAGTCTGAGCCACAATTACAATATGGTCAATATCCGTGTCACCAGACAAATTCTTGATGAATTCATCTTGTACGAAAAATTTATACATTCGTGCGGTTGTCGCATAAAGGTCTGTAAAAACAATCGCCTTATTGCAGCACTCAGATGCTTCTACTTTTTCTGCTACTTTTATTTGCCAGTCTTCTGTAAGACAAATATTAATATTGTTGTTGAGTAAATACACGTTATGGCTCCCTTTTGTCTGCTTCAATAGAATCTAACAGACATTCACTAGATTCTTTAACTACATCTACACATTCATTTAGACATTTTCTTTTTTCTTCCCGCGTCTTTGCTTTACTCTGCATTACAAAAAATGCAAAAATACGAGAAATGGCAACAAACACATCTTCATACTGTACGTCTTTGCCGACTTTGAAATCATCGCCATCAATTAAGATGTATTTTTCTGTTTTCATTAGTTACCTCATTTAACGATTTTCTTACCGCTATTTCTGTGATGTTTAATTTCTTCTGGCCGAATTCCTAATTTTTTTGCTATCTTCTCGATAGCAATCTTTCTCTGCTTGTTCAATGTGTTGACATGGCAACCAACCATCTCTGCTACCTGAACGCTTTTGTAGTTTTCAAGATAATATTTTACCAAAATCATACGGTCTTCCGGTGTTAAGTCTGCAAATAAGGCATCACAGGATTTACCGTTTATCCATGATGAGTTCAGAATGCCTCGGTTATCTTCAGTGTTTACACTGTCCAATTCTTCTGTATCATCTTCAATTTTGATTTTTTCATCTAGTTCAGCTACTTTATAGTGAAAGTTAATCGGATTCTTTTGGAAATCCTTAATGTGTCGAGCTACTTCAAATTTAAAACTGTTATAGATATAGCAACAGAAAGACTTTCCTTGCGGCTGATAACGTCTTGCTAAGACGAAAAATGCCATATGTAAGTCTTCCAGAATTTCAGTATCATCTTGTTTGCCATATGCTTCAATGATGAAGTTGAAATTCTGCCATAAGATATCTCCCGATTTTTCCGATACATGGTTCGGATTGAGAGGGAGTTTTAAATCTGAGAATAGCCGAACAAAGGATAATTGTTCTGCGTTTCGGAAATTAATTTGTCCAGTAGTAAGAAGTATCATGTACTTCTTAAACAGCGGTGAAAACCGTTCAATTAGCTCTGCGCCAGCAAGGTTAGCCCTTGATTTCTCTTGTGGGGTACAATCTTCCTTGAATTGCTGCTGGTATTCCATTACCAGCTCATCAATCTTCGCCCATTCTTTCTGTCTCTCGTAAAGATCCCAAATATAGTGACCTTTATCTCCCATTGAAAAAACGGTAATCGTAATATATCCGTTTTCAAATGTTTTCTTCACTCCGCGAGAGCAGGAGAAAGAATATCCTAAAGATTCATAAGTCTCTTCTGCTTTTTGCTTCGCTAATTCATAGTCAATTTCATTATCAAAAAATGTTTCTTCCATTTAAGCCTTCCGTCTTTAATATAAATATAAAGTCGAAAGGACTTGACAAGATTATTTACTTACTTTTTGCTTTTTTCTTTGCGTTTCGCCTTCTAGTTTTTATCTCGTCTAAGGTTTCCCAAATTCCTTGTGTTGCAGAATATTGATAACATGTTAGTGTCAGTTCTGGATAGAACTTTTCAAACATCTTATGCTTCAGCTTAAACTCTGGAGTTTCGAGACCCTTTATGTCAATGACGTCTATTTTTTTGTCTATCCCTTGGACAACAAAGTCAGCTATATAAGCTATCTCTCTGTATGTCTTGCCATTCTTCTTGAATGACGGAAGTAGCGTAAACTTCTTTTGCATTTCAAAGCCTAAGATTTTTCCTTCAGCTTGAAGAGCACAAAGCATTACATAGAATCGACTCTCCATAAGAGAGTCGAAGCATATGTCATTGATGAAAACTTTTTTGGCGTGGTACTTACTTTTCGTCTTTTCCGTTGGCTCATCTAAGACGAATGACTGAATGATCCCTTTATTTTGGTAATCTTTCAGTTCCATATGGTAATTATACAACTTTCTGCTTTTATATGTCAATCCATCGACGCAAAAAGTTTTTTGTCTAATAATTTTAGTCTTTGCCATGATCTCTCAAATAAACGCGTTTTTCGTCTCTGGTCAGTTCTTCTTTCGGTACATTGACCAATTTACCGTTTCGCATTACCTGTACGAGAATTTTATCTTTGGTGTGAATAACGGGCGCCGAGCCCATTTTTTCGTTCAAATCAATCATTATATAGACCCCTTTCCATACATGATACAAAAGTCATTTACTTTACATCCGGCACACATAGGTGATTCATGTGGATACCAAATGTTTTCATTTATCGAGCGGGCAACATTACAAACGATTTTACTGAGTTTCTTCTCCTCTGTTCTTGCGTCTCGAATTGTATAGAACTCCTTATTACTTTTGGCATGATAAATTTTTGTGCCAAGCAAAGGTGTTTTATACAACTTCTGAAAAGCCACATGGGTCAAAGATGTCTCAAGCTTTGCGTCTAACCTTGTCTGGTCAGGCATTTTAGAAGAAAAATTGACAACCAATTCTTCAAGCTGTTTTGCCTGATTAATGGTCAAGATGCCGAAGTTTCCATTAAAAATCGTTGTGATATCGCCTTCTTGAAATTGGATGCTATATGGTGTTCCAATATCTACGACGATAATTTCGTTGTTTGCGGCCCATCGATAAAAATTCAACAAGAGGGTTATCCCCTCCAGGTTTACCTTAGGAGTTATTACATCAGGATATTTCTTGGTAAGCATATCCCACTTACGTTTGATGTCGTAAGTGGGCATGACCTTACCTTCCATGAGCTTTAGACAAAAGCTGTTAACAATCTGATTAAGCAAACGAGTCCTTGTCTGAACTTGATCTACATTAAGATTACTTTTGTATCTAATGTTGTAGTATACAGGACAGCTCATGTAATCTTGAAACTCCTGTTGACTTAACGTTATTAGGCCTGTTCCTTGCATTCGGCATCATCAGGATTCAAAATCGGATACACATTCTTCAGGAACTGTTCCTTGTTCTTCTGAATTTCATCGGCCATTTCTGCTGCAGGATGATTGTAGAACCAAATGATTTCATATGCGGTAGAAGCAATCTGCCCCGGAACAGGACGGCAGGCAGGAATCGGCATATCTTCGCCGAGCTGTGCTTCGATGATTGTCCACATATATTCAATGGCTCCAACATTTTCCTGTGACGTATACTGCTTTGCGATTTCGCCAAGAACAGAACGGGCCGTAAAAACGTCTTTCCAGTTCTCTTTTCTGCCGTCAAAGAACAGGTTATGGAGAAGCAGTGCACAAAGCAGAGAGTCAGTCTGTTTGTTGGCACGATATTCATTGTACATGTTCCGCTGCTTCATATACATGATGCCATAACGGCACATATACAGATTACGCTTATACTTCCGAAGCGTGTCTTCAGTATCGGCCGGATAATCCTTCGTCAGAATATCGTAGACCATTGCACGAAGGTCTACATTTGCCAGACGAAATACAAACTTCTTCAGTTCTGCTTCATACTCTGCTTTTCTTTTTTCAAACGTCATTTTAAAAATTTCCTCCAATTTTTTGATTGTTTATCATGATCTGCAAGATTTCAGATGTATGTCTGTTTTTCTTGCAGACATTTGCTTTTCTGTCGTCTCGTGCGCATTCTTGGCAGTCCAAACTACTGTTGTCGTAGTTACGGCAACCATAACACAAAGGACATGGATAAAAGTTCGGGCAATTTTTTCTTGCGCCGAGAGCTGAGTGTTTTGTCTTAATGCTCATTGGTGATAACTCCAATAATGTTGTATTCATTCATCAACAACAAATCTTCGTCATCTACCTTGATTGGTTCACCAGCAAATTTTTCAAAGAGAACTCTGTCTCCTACTTTTGCTGCGGGGGCAATGATTTCACCAGTAGTTGTGTAACGGCCTGTACCTACTGCAAAAATCTTACCGATTTGAGATTTGCCCTGAGATGCTTCAGGAAGAACAATTCCAGATACGGTTTTCTTCTGAGCCTCTTCAGGTTTAATCAACACTCGATCGCCAAAAAGTTTAATCATTCGTTTCTTCCTCCAAAGAATTACCATTATTCTGGACCTCGGCCATTACCTTGTCGATGTCCATATCCAAAACTGAAAGCGAAGATTCTGAGCCAGAAACTTTCGCAAACAGTTCTTTTAAGCAATTAGCGCAAAGGTATACATCCTGTTCAGGAATAACTGCAGCAAGTTTATGCCCGCTGAATTTACCCTGCATTTCTTCTTCGATATGTCGAAGTAGTTTTTCTGGATGTTCTTCCTTTTCTTTTTCAACACATCTCTTGCATACCGTAAAATCGTTGCCAAGAACAACGTCAGTATCTTTTTCTTCTAAATTTCGATCAAAGTACATGGACTCTTCCTTTCTGTGTTATAGACTATAAATCTTTTCATCAAAGCGTGCGGCCAACTCCTTGGGGCATTCAGTAGCCTTTGAAAATGAAGGAGTAAAGAAGCAATATGTACGCTCTTTAAAGTCTGAAGCTTTATTCTTGGCCCACTGAATTTCCAATATAGGAAGCTTTTCACCGCTGGGGTCATCAGGTGCATGATAATATATATCGGCATTCTGACCATTACGGGATACATCATTTGCCACTAAGAAGATTGCCGTAGCATCATATTCATAGCGACCCGTTTCTTTCAGGTCAGAAATGACAGGGCGTTTTGTGGATGTATTCTTTCTAAGATGGGCAGTTCCAAATACGGGGCATTGCAACTCTTCATCTGCCCAACGCTTCATAGTTTGGGATATAATTGTATTCTTCTCCTTCTCATCACGAGTGTTCACGGAGTCTACTACTATATCCATCATAGAATCCACAACGACAATAATGTTTGCTTTATCGTCTTTGGTTCTAACATATGTCTTATACATCTTTGCGATGTTTAACATTTTCTCCAGGCACTGGGCTGTATCCGCACCCTGAATCAGCATGTTTGAAGCCTGCTGTTTTAACAATTCCAGCCCTTCTTCACGTTTTCTTAGGAGCTCAACAAACCGCGAAGACCCTTCTTCGCCTCTGTTTATCTTATCCTGAAAACGCTGAGGTCTTGCTGCAACAGCTATAGGAATGCTTTGATTCATAGAAATAAAACGCGGAATGACTCTCTGCAGTGAATCATCCAATGAGAAGTACAGTAAATGAAGATGATTCTTTTCACACATTGCATAGTCTGCAGCAATATTCATTGCTACAGCAGTCTTTCCTGCATTAGCAAACCCGGCAAAGATATAGAAGCCATTTTCAAGACCTTCCATCTTTTCGCTCCACATGGGGAAGTTCGGGGCTTCGTAACCAGTCCCCGTAGTCCATGCATTCTGATTGAAGTCATTAATTGCTTGTTTCTGAACTTCCTCAAAATCCTGCATCTGAACCTCGTATGGGTCAGCCTCGTCTTCAAGTATCTGTTGCAGATTACTGTTAGGAATCATGGTATCTGCCGATTTCTGCGGAGTAAAAATTCCGCCTTCTGCCTTAACAGAAGATAATAAATCATCCAACCCTAATCCTTGTGTTTCCATTTTGGAACCTCCACCTTATTTTGTTTCTTTCGTTTTACGGCGCAATTTTGACAACAGGCTTTGTTTCCCATCAAATCCTGATAAGCACCGCAACCATATCTTTTTCCATGGCTCAGCATATCGAACGAGCTCTTAATTGTTCTATCGATTTCATACTGAGTCAATGGAGCTTCGTTATTACTATTCCATTGCAAAAGAACTTCCCTTGCCTCTTCTTTCTTCCAACCACTCTGTAAAAGACTGGACGATAGTGCCACCAAAGTGTTATTTCGCCGTCCTTTTGGGGCAGGCGTCAATAGCAATGTTTTTGCACATGGCAAAAGTGGCTTTTTCGTTTTTGGAATAAAGACGGGGCGTTTGTCTGCTTTCATCATTTGTTGTCGCTCTTGAATAGCAGCTCGAATATGAGAAGAAATAACTTCTACGGCCTTACTATTTAATTTCGGCGCTGGATAGGCCATTTCTCTTGGTTGCTTTGCATATTCGCTTATTGCTTCAAGACTTAGCGTTTTCATTTGCTCATGGGTTATAGGAATTTTATATAACCCCGTTTTTCCATTGATACTATTGACCATTCGCAAGAGTCTTTTGTTATCATAGATTCTTGTGTCAATAGTTTCAATCTTCATCAAACGAGCCGCTCGCTTAACAAAGTGTCCATATATGATATTTAGCAGATTATCAGGTGTTACTCCCAAGACTTCAGGAGGGATAATAAGGTGAAAACCTTTAGACCCTGAAAAGAATATGTGAATATCTTCTTCTTTCAGGAAATACCATGTCTTAAGATACATGATTAATTTTTGCGTGTCATTGCGCGCAATGCTAAAGTTTTCTTCTGAGAAATCCCCAGCGTCAATGTCAAAATATAATGGTGAATAGAACTTTGCTTTATCTCTGTTCTTGTTATCATCATATACATATGTGCAATAATATACATCTGTATTATTGCACTGTTGACGCATGGAGGCAATCATTTTTTCTCTGGCACCAGGAATGTCTAAACAGATTTCTTTATTTCTTCTAAAGAAGCCATTGACTTTCCCGCCAAACTCCATGTAGAAACTCATGTCGTTTCTACCTCCCACCTCCAGATATATCGATCGTACCCACGAGCCTTTGCTTCAGTCTTGATTCGGTCTAGCTTTTCAATTCCTTCTACTGCAAAATCACTCATAGAAATCAAAGAGGTTACTCTGCGGCCGCTAGAAGCAGCACAATCTATGGTGTACAGCAGAAGGTCTAGGGCAGATGCATGTGGGTTGTTATTAAAAGTCTTTAAAAGATACGATATAGCTTTTTTGTCTTTCTGGGTATCTAACAAAAATGTTGGAATCCGTAGACTATTATAGCCATATTCAATAATATTGTCAATGGTGAACCGCTCGATAGGCTCAGTAAAATAGGGGTAAACAATAGTTATCCCCTTCTCGAAGCTAAAGCAGGGAGGTTTTGAGTTAATCCGAAGTTTGGGATGATAATAGAACCGCCCCCGTTCTATGTAGCTGTCTTTATATACCGAGTCAGGGATGGTCGTGTTGTCAATAACCTTGAACGGAGCACACTGCTCGAAAATATCAAACTGCATTTGTTTGTATTGCTGTTCTCCTAAAGACTCAACCAAATGTTCAAGCATTTTCTCTGTCTTGATTCTATTTGTTTCATCTTGAAAAGGGTAACTTCCAACGTGGTCTGTATAAAAGACTTCAGTATCTTTTTTTGTGTCTACCATAAAAAACACCGCCTTTCTTTTTGTATTTTAACACAAAAACAAAAATAGAGCCATCAAAAGATGGCTCTATAATTAATTTGTTGCTATGCGAATATCAGGTGTAATGGACATCATCGGCATTGTCACTGGAACTTTTACGTACAAAGCCTTTGCGTTCATCGAAATGTAGCTAGGAAGCTCCTTGGTGGATGTTTCAATCTTCTTCATCAACTGAGAATTAGTATAGTCCAGATAGAACTCGATGCCCATTTCTGTTGCTGTTGTTTGTGATGCTGTACCAAACTGGCTGCCAATCAACAGGTTATCATATACATATTCAATCTGCTTGTTGCGTTCTGTACGAACAACCACATAGCTGTCTTTATTGAAGTCAGCATTTAAAAAATACAAGTGCTGCAATCCGAAAACATATTTATTAGTTCTCGGGTTCTTGTATTTTAGATTGATATTCATAACAATGCGGCTCAACGATACCTTTTCATTAAGGATATACCGTGCTGCGCCAACATCGATTAAGTTTGTCAATCTATGCGCCGGAGAGGAACTTCCTTTTTCATATATTTCCATTTTGGTGATATCAAAAGAACTAAACAGATAGGGAAGTATCTCTATCGTATTCATTTTCATATCCCCAATAGCGCCAGCTTTAGACAAGCTAATATCCAAAGTAAGGCTGTTACTGGAATATTCTTTGATACAGATACCCTTTTCAGCGATATCATCATGCATAAGCATGTATTTAAAGTCTTCGTCTTCTGCACCATTTACAGATACAGTCATATTGTTTTTGAAAATCGGGCCAGTAGAGCTCTTAAAGTTAAGGATATTGTTAGGTGTACGAATAAATGCAGGATGGATTGTTATACCATATATATCATATATACCGCCCAACTTTTCCGTATGCGCAAAAACAATCTTATCAGTCTTAGCCCCCTGATTTAACTTGTTATATAAGGAATTGACTACCTGAGAGGTATACTCCTGTTGATAGTTAAATAAGGATAGCTTAGACAGAAAAACGCTTTCGGCTTTTTTGATTTCCTGTTCTACTGTATCCAGTTTTTCTACCGCATTGTCAAATGTCTCCATGAACTCAGAAGAATTTTTGTTATATTTCACGGCCAACCTCCATCATAATCGATATCTTTTGCTGGTAGCTCTGCATGGCCTTAATCTTTTCATCCAGTTGCTGGGCCAACTTTTTAAGGCTGCTACTGCTATCCCTTGCAAGTTTATCCGAAATTCGATTAACTTCATTATGAAACTGCAAAATATTTAATGCGTATTTATCGTATTCATATGGGCCTCGATATCGCATATTGTATTTTATCATTTTCCGTTACCTCTTAACATTGGTTAATTGCTTAATGGCAATACTACTAATATCCAGAGTATCTTGCGCAGCATTATACAAAATAACCTGTACATCATCAAACTTAACAGGTTTCCCTGGAATAGTTTCAAGAATTATCATATCCCTAGATTCCAAGATACTCGTAACAAACAATTCATCATTTTTTGCTTCCACTTGAATTTTTTCAGCATATATTTCTCCGTCCGTCTGGATAGAGAAAGATGTGTACTGGTCTGTCGTAAATTCAACCTTTGCAACGTCAGGTAAGGAGGTTGTTTCATATTCCTCAAAGTTTTTCGTGGCAGGTGCTACTGACATATCTATTGAAAATGTCTTTCCTTTGTAAATATAAAAGCGAACCGTTGTTTCTGCTGGCACAGAAATACTTACATCCTTATCAATGACGGTGCTTGAGCTATTAATAAGGATTTGATTTTTGCCTGCATAAGCTTCATACCCATATTCATCATTTGCTGTGATGTCTGGTATTTTAAAGTTAGTCCAAATACGACTGTCCTTATCAGGTGTGTATTTGTGCTCTACAACTTCTACTTCTCCGCCTACCTGGGCAAAGTCAGAGTTTACGGAATAGGGAGAGCAGGACAAAACTGTATCACCCTGTTTGAACTTGAATGCTGCGCTATCTTGGTTGAAGCCAAGGCCGTCAATAAAACATGAGAGCTTACTTTGGGCTTCCACTTCGAGTGCTCCAAGGTTGATTATTGTCTTGTCGTCTTTAAACTCGATATCAAATCCTGTATTCATAAACAAGACCATTTTTCCTAGCGAAGTCGTTTCTGTTTGGAGGTTTGCTTTTTGCTCGCAGGTATCAGCAAGAGATTCTAAGCTTTTTAGGTATCCGTTAACGAAAGCTTCAAGCTCTACAAACTTCTTAGATTCTAAATCATATGCTAATTCAAACAAAACAACTAAGTCCCTGTATAAACAATACAGTTCATAGTTAAAGCGGTTAAGGTCTAAATCGGCGCCCTTCGCTATGAATACGTGCTCCAAGAGAGAATAACGCATATCAATTTTGTCTAATAGACTATTTACGATAGGTGTTGTAGGATACTGATCTTGTTGCAAAAGCTTTTGTTTTATAATGACCCTGTATTCATTTATTTTCTTTAATTGATCATCATACATACTTATGCTCCTATACAAACTTTTAAATTATTTACAAATGGAGTACAGTTTTGATCTGTAACATCAATATCTACCCGTAAATATGCTGATTTGATGGATTCTGCCAGCATCTTTACTGATGGTTCCATGTAAGAGAACTCTCTGTAGCAAATCATTTTTGTTCCACTTTTATTACTATTTATAGGAACAACCTCATATTCTTCACCATTAATAATAAAAGTATACTTGATGAGATTCTTTTCTCCTAAGTATTCTGGGATATACTCATTAGAAAAGACTGCAATAGAGCCAATCTCTGTATTCAAAGGCACGAGCTGATAAGTCTGCAGCGTTGCTTTCTGGTATGTCCCACAAAAAGCAGCAATGTTGTCGATAGTAATTACTTTACGCTGTGCGTTAACCATTTTTGTAACTTGAATATCGACATTATCTTCTTCAATTACGGTTTTCTGATAAGCTAACTCTTCATTTGCGAAAGTATTGTCTGATTCAAAAACAATCTTAAAATAGTTCGTTTTAGGAAAAGCGATAATATTACTCTCGTTAATGTACGTAAAATCATCATAAATATTTCCGCCGAGCGCCCGTCTCTTAAATGGAGTGGCATGATATGTTTTACCATTATCGGCTGAAACTAGGATGCTTCGAACAATGATCTTTGTGTCAGTTGAATTAATCCTTACTGTATTCACTGGAGTATTTCCTGACGTCAATTCAATTGTACAAATTGCGGATTTGTTATCTAGGTTTACATCGCTATTGTATTTTTCTGTTCCACATACCCTAGAATACTCAAATGATGTAAGCATAGAGCCATCAACGATATTATCAATAAGAGCTGTGCTTAATTTGTCTTCGACAAATTCGCCATCTTTATAGACATACTTATTTCCATTGTATCCATTTCCAGTAATGCTAACTACTTCAAGGGGTACTTCTTGATGATTGGTAGATGATGCGAAAGCCGTTCTGGTATTTTTGTCATATTCACAGTCTCCAGAAAAATCATCTTCCGTTAGTGTTTTTACATTGGAAAATTCTTTATAACTGGAGCATATCATATTGATATCTTCTAAGCGTTGTTTTTCTGTTAAGATTCTCTTTTCAGCAAAAAGCATACGCTCCATTGTGCTTCTGATTAAACCTGTATATTTAGCCGTAGCATTTATTAACTTTGTGTCGATAGAGAACATATCCAAAGAAGCTTTTGTAATGATAGTATTAATATCAAAAAGCTTCGGCTCTTCATCGCCATTTATTTTTACTTGCTTGGACATCGGAACCCCTAAGGGCAGATTGGCAATTTCATCTGCTTCCTTCGTTTTTTCTTTCTCTAGCAAGTCATCTATATATATTTGACGGATATCTGATTCATCATATTCGGGCGGCTCAACAACTAAAATTGAATCAATTTTGTTTTGTAAGTCTCGAATATCAGATTCCAATCGTTTTGTAGTGTCTGACATAAATTAAACCTCTACAATCTTTAATTGGTTAATTTGTGGCGGTATCCCATCTGGAGTGAACATTCGCATAATGGCTTTGATTTTTACTTCGCCCTTTTTCGGCTGATATTCAAAACCGTTTGTTGGTGTATAGTCTACGGTATAAATATCATCAAGAGTGAAATCAGCTGTCTTTACGCTTGCTCCAGTATATTTAAAGTTCTTATACAGTTTGCAATCTTTTCCTTCAAAGCGCAAAGGGATATCAAAAAACAGCTTTTCATTATGAATTGTTTTAACACCTTTTGGAATAATCGGCGTTTCAGTTGTTCCTTCTATGATACTAAATTCGATAGAGCCATTATCGCCTTCTGTAAAGTCAGCTTCCAAGGCAATTTTCCTTCGACCAGAAACTGACACCGGATCAGATATAAAGGCGCATGTAGGAAGATACTTCTTATTTGTAGCAGTCATAGACGTAATGCCAAAATAATAAGCAAACTCATTCTCTATCTCAAGTGTATCATCGGTTGACTCAATTACGTTGCTACTAAGAACATTTCCTGCTTCGTCAACATATTTAATGATTGTTTCATTGGCCGAAGTAATGGGTTCAATGTTTTCTGCATTGACATAAATCCAAGTATCCCCATTAAAGTATGTGATACCTTCAGAAGTTTCAGAGATGATAATATCATCAGTGATATACTCACCAGACAGTTTATTTTTATACATGTCGTACTCCTTTCAGGTATTCATTAAATACAGATTCAACCAAATGCTTGGGCAAATATGCCTGATTAACTTCTGTTGTTTTGGTTGAAACAGGGATGCCTACAGATAATCTATCAAATGATGTACAAGCAAGCTTGACCTGAATTCCTTTTATACGTTGCGGCTTAAAGCCTTTTACTTTAGAGTCCAATGGTAAAACTTGGTTATCATGTCGAATAAGGCTGATATTATCAAGATTACAGCCAAAAATCTGTAAATCTACATAATTTACGGTCATTGGTTTCCTGAAGATAATTTGGATATCTTCAACAATGCCATCTGCGTTGGGGATATGCAAGACATAAAAAGAACGATAATTTTCACAAGTATTGTTCATCCGTCTATACGCCAATTCATTCGACGTTGTGTTGATACTTTCAACCTGAGGAGATTGCAAGTTTTCATTAGCCATAAGAACTGTGTCCGCTAAAGTGCAGTCAGCATATGGAACACTCATTCCATTGCGGTCAGTTAATTGCATTGTTTTTTGGGTAAAACCAATTTCGTGGCAGATTTTTGTGCTGTTTTCATAATCTTCGCCAGCTTCTACGATAAGTTGAGCAGCCTGTTTGAAGTTTGCCTCTTTCTTTTTGAACTCATTTTGGATATATTGTTTAGCAAACAACCTTAAATCTTCTACCAATCTGGTTTTTTCATACAGCGTATTTAATGTTTCAACCATTTGGTTAAAAATTTTATTCGCTGTTTCCGAGTCCATTTTGTTTGAGAAAGCTGGAAACTGACAATTCACATCTTTAACAAGTTGTTCTATGGTGTCATTTAAAGTGTTAATATCTGAAATCATAAAAGTCCTCATAAAACAAGGGGCTTGCGCCCCTCGTAAATTACAGTGCTAAGCCATCTTCATCATCATCGGCTTCAGCTTCGGCGCTTCTCTGAGCAATCATCTCGTCCTGTTCTTTCTTCTGAGATTCAAGTTCCTGTCTAGCTTCATCTGCTTTCATAGCCTTGATGTCTTCTTCAACAGCCTTTTCTCTATCAAGAACTGTTTCGTTCGGATGGTAAGCGTCACAATAGTATTCTGCAAGACGTTTATATTCCGTAACTGACTTCACATTGTTGATATCTTCATCAATCATATGTTCAATGGTGATACCTGCTAATTCCGGCCAGGTCTTTCTGAGATACTTATAAGTGATTTTTTTATAGTCTAAAATTGTAAAAAGTTCCATATGTATTAACCTTTCTTATTCGATTCTTCTTTTTTTGACAATTTTTTTAGCTTATTGACTTCAGGAACCTGTTCTTTCAACAGAGCGATAACTTTGTCGACAATTAACTGACTACGGTTGTCTCCTTTATCAATTTTGATAATGCCGCCATCTTTTATTCGTTCCATTGTCTTTTCAGGGTCATTAATGAAGTCTTCTGCTATTTTTGTAGAAGCCACTTCAGCTCCAGCAACGTCAGTTCCATTAGCGACAGAATAAATTTCAGCATATGCACTAATGATTGAATTCTTAATTTTTCCATTAAGTTCCGTTGTTGCCTTCTTTTCTTCTTCAGATTTAGTTTCTTTATATTTTTCGTCTTCGTTGAGAACTGCTTTAATTTGTTCATCAGTCCATGTCGGATTCGTCTTCTTCAGATAATCCCAGTCATTGTTAGAATAATACTTCCCGTTCGGGGCCTTACCATGACTATGGTTCTCATCTTCTTTGTCTCCAGGTGCTGTTGCAGCATTCTTCTTTTCTTTCTCCTTGACAACCTTCTTGTCGTCTTCTTTCCAGATATAGTTGTTATCATCATCCATATCATAGGAGCCATCTGCAGCACCGCCAACAACAACTTTACTAAAGTCTTTTGGCGTTGTTGCGCTGTTTTCACCTTTTTGAATCTGAGTTCCTAAGGAATCCTGATCAGAAACTTTACCATTCAAAGAACGCCACTTCTTTTTGGGGTCATCAGGCTTACCATTGTTCATATATATAATAGTAAGTTTTTCCGTAGAAGTACCGATAACCTCACCTTGCTTAAAGGCTTCCTCTCCACTACCGCCTTTGCTGGCCAACATCTTCTTAGTTTTGTCTGTCCAGCCAAGCATATTACAATAGATGATATGTTCTCCGTTGCCATAGTCAACGTCAATCCAGTCACCTTTTTGCGGGTCTTTTTCGCCGCCATTACGGACAACACCTTGAGTAGATGCATGAATCTCAGAGCCATTCGGACAAGAAAATTCAATGGCCTGATTAATAGAGGAAGCACCGTTGCCTTGGTTAGACACTTCATAATCCTTAACAAATTTAACGTCTTTGAGCTTCTCGTCAATAAACGGAAATTCAAAATTAGAAGTACCATCGCCATTAGCAAGAGCAGAAAGCTTCTCTGGCATAGTTACAAATTTTGCGTAAGCGCAAACAACTTTCGGCCAGTATGCCATTGTAACTGGTTTTCCATTCATGTCCTGATTAAGGGTCGTTACCCAGTTTTGGTCAAACATCTGGTCAGGACCTCTTAACTTTTGACATAATTCAAGATTTCCTTCACCACAATTGTAAGCTGTTACGCCAAAAATTGGATTGCCTCCATCTTTGTCGCTCATTTTCCCTTTTAAACAATCGATCGATGCTCCAATTTCTTCTTCGGCGGTGGTTTGATTTTCTCTTCCCTTTAGTGATTGAACCTGACCAATGCCGCCACCAGTGCCTGCAGAAGAACCGGTCTGATGTAATTTTCCTTTAGATTCAACACTAAAAATAGAAAGCATCAAAAGTGGATCAACACCTTTTGATGCTGATACATCTTTTAATACTTGTGCATAACCATCTGCATTCATATTGTTAATAGTCGCAAGACATGCTCCGCCGCTTCCAGTTGCATGTTCTTCGCCTTCCTTGTACCAACGTTGTACTTCAGCATCTGAACTATTCTTCATGGCCGCATAGTGCTTAGCCATGATTTCCTTGCATTGGCCAGCAGTAATAGCGCATGCAATTGCTGCAGTATTGCTACCAGTTTGTCCAGCATTGGCTGGATTATATTGATAAGACGGAAGTTTTTTCGGTGTTCCATCTGGATGATTAATGTCTTGGCGCCAATTGGTATTCGGTTTCTGGCCTTCAACTGGGACAAGTCTCCATTTCATTTTGATTCCTTCGTCCCATTCATCTTTAAAGTCTTTTTCGGCCTGGTCTCTGATTGCATTTTGAGATGGGTCAAAGCGAACATCGAGTCGTTTTTCTGGATGCTGGTCAGAACGTGTGAATTTCAAGTAATCTCTCATGTTCTGGTATCCCATCTGACAATCATCTAAAATACTACCAAGATTAGCTCCGAGTTCATTGAGAATTTCGTAGCTTTGTCCATATATCGGCTCGTAGCGACTACAAGACAAACATTGGTCTATCTGCATAACCTGACCATCATTTACACGGTCATCTTTCATACAACGAATGCATTTGTATTTGGCCCGATGGTCTTGCCCCCCGTAATATACGCAATTGACAAACATGCGGCCGCCCATTCCCCAAACATATCTCATTACTGTAGCTAAAACATTCTCCAGTTTTACGATACGTTTTTCTGCATGGTCTAACCCTGTCAGTATTGAAGCTGCTAAGATAGCTTTATCATCATCAATATGACGGAATGAAATTTCATTTTGTTTAACTTGTGGCTGATGTGTTTCAAGTTCTTCAGCCTTTAAATCTACTGGATATCTGTCATGATTGTTTAAAGGTTTACCGCCTGAAGGAAGCTTCATTTCATTGCGGCTCTTCGTTGCGTCGTATACCTTCTGTCGCTCTGCTTGAGCAACGTCTGTAGTGAAACCTCCAAAATCTAATCCAGTAAGGTCTTTCATTGCTGTACCAGATAAAGTCTTATATGGCGAAGCGGAAGCTTTAAGGTCTGCTACTTTGCCATTGTTGTCAGAAATAATCTGTTCAATTAATGAATTAGGAATATTGCCAGCAACATACTGCAGATCAGGATACATAGGTTCCGCAAACGTTGCTCCGCGCGGATTAATAAATATTGTATTCCCCTGAATCTGGCAATCTTTTGAAATAGAGGATGGCGGGCCTCCTGCCGTGTTGTTTGGATTGAAATTACCATTTCCCGGCTTCGGAATACCACCAGTTCTTGCACATTGAGATTCCAGTTCTTTTAGCTGTTCAGGCGTTTCATCTGCCAATCCACCGAGATAATTGTCAAGATGGATATGATATCCAGTACCTTCATGGGAAGCGCCCATGTACCATGCACTGCCACGCGGATTGTCTCCATCAACGAAGCTTTGCCTTGATACACACTCTGCAAACTCTTTCATGAAAGCATGGTCACCGACAACAATATCAATAGCGGCGCCAGTAAGATGCTGTGAACCACTGCCACTACCTATAGAAGCATTGTAAGCGGCACTTCTCCATCCGGATGTTATAGAGATTTCAGCTCCGGCTGGCATAACTTTTTTTAAAAGTCCTATAGTTCCAGGGAGCCCTTTTATTGTGGCGTCTGCTAAGTTGTTCCAACTTGCTGCACCATCATGTGTACCGCCTTCACAATACTGTTGCCAGTTTGGTTCAAGTTCAAACTCAACTTCTGTACCATTATATCTGTATTTAGGCATTTAGAAACCATATCTCCCTTCTATGGGTCTATCCAGAAGGGAGGCCGCTTTCTGTGCGATCTCAGCTTCCTTAAGTGCTTCAGCGTATTCATGTTCATTCTCTGCATTTTCCAATCGAGAATAATCGAATTCAGCTTCGCGTTTTTCTTTCTTCATTTGCGCGTAAATCTTAGCGCTAACAACCAATCCATCTTCGTCATCCTGAAGATAATATTCTCCATATCGAATATAGTCTCCTGTGATATGACATCTTTCCCATTCGAATGGATTAGTTACACGTTTCCATCTTAACAAATTTTTTTCCTCCATTTTTTCAAAACTTGTTGCTAGGATCGTATTTATACGGTAATATTATTACCTTTACAAGCTCATATAAACACAATCCTAGAATACAAATTTTGAACTTATTTAGAATGCGGCATAGAAATCAAATTTCTGAGGCTTCTTGACAATAGACTTCTTATAAGAGAACTTCGGAAGATTGTCCAAACGCACAAGGCCTTCAAGACGTTTCTTTCTATTCTCAATGGCGTCCATAGAACCAATTTTTTCAAACTGACTTGCATTTACTTCAATATGAACATTGTTAGCAATATTGGAAGCCATTTGCGTCATGATATCCGAATCGTTACTTACTGAGCTCAGTCCTTCTTCGGAGAAGTTGCCTTCAATGGCGGATGCTGCCTTAAGCTTAGACGAAATCGCCGCCAAAAGTTGTTCCTGAATAGTGTTTGCATAATACAAGAAGTAAACTTCAACCGGCTTTGTCTGATTAAGTCTCCAAGAACGGCGCGATGCCTGACGAATTACAGAAAGTTCATTGCCCATCTGGTAGAAGACAATTGTGGTATATTCCAGAAGGTTTAAGCCGATTTCGATAAGTTTTGGATTCAAAATAAGAACATCAACATCTTTTGCTTTGTCATTAATCCATTCTTGTCGTTTTTCCTGCTTAACATTCTGCATAATATCTGCACGGATATTGTTCTCTTCCAGCAATACCTTCAATCTGTTTTGAGTGTTCAAGATATTTGTCCAGTGCGTATAAACAAGCATCTTCTCTCCAGCTTCTTTCTTACGGATGGCCAGATTGATAAGCTCCTGTTCTTTGGCTCGAATTACTGTGTCGCTGAGTTCAACTGGCGCAATAACCTCGTTACCATTATTATCTACAACACCATCCAAACCATAAGGCTGGTCTAAGAACATAGACAGATAGTTAATGGTACTGCCAATAGCAAGTTTGCCTGTGTGTTTCATCCGCTGCGTTACAATATCAAACATTTCTGTATAAGCAGCAGACTGTTCCGAATCCATCTGAACACCAATCGGAATTTCCGTGTACGGGACCAAATCTTCCGTAATATCTTTCTGAGAAATGAATACCGTGTTGTTCATCAGGTAGTTCGGGAATACAGCAGGATTTACACCAGCAACTTCTTTCTTTCTTTTGCCGCCAGCGCTAGAGACGGTTGCGTAACGATATCCACCTTCTTCGTTGGGTTGATTCCACAAAATCTGAGCATAATCTTTCTTGGTGGTTTCACTTACGCCATAACGGTCTACGAAATCAGATTCAGATTTGTGGCCAAAACCATCTTCCAGCATATTCTTTGTCTGAGTTCTGAACAACAGATGGAACAGACCAGAAGAATACCCATTCGAGATTGTGCCTGTCAATGACAGCGTTTTCTTTGATGCATTACAAATGTCACCAAATGCTTTTCCCTGAGCAGAATCGCCTGCCAGCTTATGAACTTCGTCAAAGATGGTATAGTCAAAGACATTTTTCATATGCTTTGCGATATAACGAGCAATTGAATAGCGCGCTGGCATAGTTACTATACTATTTCCTGTACGTTCATATTCCTCGATAGCCTGAATAACCGCCCTCAGTTCCTTTTTGTATGTTGCCGTCGCTTTATCAGAAGCCATGTTCAAGCGACGTTCAGCAAGGAGTTTTGTGTCGGCCAGCTTATCTTCCAACACCCATCCAATTTTCTTCAACCTAATCCAGTTTCCAATGTTTTTCTTGGATGCCATAGTCCACAAGCGTGCATTGCAGGTATGAGAATGAACTTCATCTCCTTCTTTGACTTCAATTTTGTTATTGCAAAAAGTGTTCTTATCATCTTGGTCAAGGAATGACAACAAATCCGACTTGCGTCCATATACAACAGTGCCTGTTCTTTCCCCTCTTTCATTGTAAGGAGAGATAGAACGGATAGGCTGCCCGCAATCTGGACATACAAAACATCCTTTTGTTTTGCTCCATACTGCAGCAGGATGTTCTGTGTAATCACTTTTTACTGTTCCGTATGTTACAATGCCCCAAATAGAGCGTTTACGGTACGGATCCTGAATCTTTTTCTTGAGCTCAAACAAATCCAACATGGAATTGATAATATAAACTTCCGAGAACTGGTTAAAACGTTCAATTTCATGCTTCCAGTTTTCTGGCATAGTTCCAGGACACATAACCAAACAAGAGAAGTTCGGTTTGCTTGCGTGACTGGAGACAGATGCAGTAGCCATAAGACTCTTGCCCACACCCATTTCACCAGAAATAATGGTATGTTTGTTCTTTCGCATGCTTCGAACAGACGCCTCTACTGCATTTTTCTGTGTTTCAAACATCAATACGTCTGTATGCGTAGAAACAATATCAGAAAAATCTTCTACGTTTTCGCTGACTTTCTCTGATGCCGGATTAAATAACGGAGTAAATGTGTCCGTGATTTTCTGAGCCAAGTTCTGACCAAAAGCCTCGATATATGAATTAAAACCAGTTACATGATCAAGCTGATAACTTTTTTCGTTACAGCCATCAATACTGATTGCGCGATTTGCGAGCCCCCTTTTGATGATATCGATAACCGTAGAACTTCTTGCAGAAAAGTAATATGCTGTCTTAAAACCATAATTCATCTCAGAAATATCGCGGGCAGTGCCAATATAACATCTACGGAAACAATATGAAGACACAAGTTCACGAACAATATATCCTTTCCAGTCTTCAATGACAGGAATGGTAGAATGTTTTGCGATATGCTGATATACCATGTCAATAACTTCACTTGGAACTTCATTAGCATGAGCTGCCGCAATTACGGCATCGTCTTGTTCCAAGAATAACGGCATATTGATATAATCATTATTTGCAGTAGCTTTTCTGTAGAATACGATATGAGACAACCCAGCACTGTTGCTTGCAGAGTAATCAAAGTGATATCGCTGGATATCAAAAGACATTGACCTCGTTGCTACAACTGTCCTGCCATGATTAAAGTTACTAATGATGGTTTTGACAACATTCTCATCACCAATAACAGACAGATA
>Ga0326511_10000251_pt1 | contig 45193 bp, 51 predicted proteins | sample 0_2496_0518_D_FD_203701 | JGI IMG/M metagenome (GOLD analysis project Ga0326511, IMG submission 203701) | Bovine rumen microbial communities from UC Davis, California, United States - 0_2496_0518 | ecosystem: Host-associated > Mammals > Digestive system > Stomach > Rumen | place: USA... | reverse complement strand
CATTGTGGATTATGCTACCTATCTGCTGTACCGGAACGGGTCCGGCGCACGGCAGGCACGCGGGCAGGAGTATTTGCGGGCGTTCTACGAAATCCAGGAGCGGCTCCGGGACGGCGGGAAAGCGCCGAAGCACTTTATCCATATACCTGATACGCCGGACATTCCGAGGCACTGGAAGGATATGCCTGCGTACAATCCGTTTGAGTAACTGAGGGAGGCGGGACATGGCGAGTTATAACACCATCAACGCCCATGACGCGGACTGCCGTTACCCCGCCTTCCTGGGGCTGAACCAGTACGGGCAGGAAACCATGACGGACCAGCGCTACGCCACGGACGAAAAGAACGTCGAGACCATCAACGGGACCATGCAGCCCTGCGCAAAGTGTGAGCTGCTGCCCCCGACCCTGGAAAGCCCCATCGAGACGCTGGCACTGCTCCATCGAAGATGGACCGAGGACACCGAAAAGGACATCCTGGTGGCCGCGTCCGGCGGCAAATTGTACTGGGCGTACCCGGATGCCACGGAATGGGCCGAAATTTGGCTTCCTGAGGGGGTAGAAGCCTTTGAATCCAGCGAGTGGTCCTGTGTGACCTATGAAATAAATCCCGAAGGAAGCGCCGCTTCTGTGGATGTTTTGCTGATGTCCAACGCCAAGGACGGCATGGTGATGGTACGTGGGGACACAAAGACCGCGACGCTGGTGGAGACGCCGAAGAGATTCGGGGTGATCGAACGGTACGCGGAGCGCATCTGGGGCGGCGCCATCGAGGACGACCCGGACATGCTGGTGTACTCCGCGCCCTTTGACCCTACGGACTGGGAAGCGGACGCGGAGATCCCGGAGGACGGCGCTGGCGACGTGATGCAGCCGAGCTGGGACGGGGACGCCTTCACGGCCATCAAATCCTTCGGCAGTCAGCTGATCGCCTTCAAGCGCACAAGGGTCTGGCGTGTGTACGGCACGAACCCGGGCGAGTACATGTTCAACGAGCAGTATGGCGGCGGTGTGCCCTATGCCCAGACCATCGGCGTGGACGTGGACAAGATCCTTGCCCTGACCGACCGGGGGCCCGTGTACTACGACGGGAGCGCGGTCCAGCCGTTCTACCAGGAATACGTGGAAGACATCTTCCATCGGCGAATCAACAAGAGCGCCATGGACAAGGCCTGCGCCTGCATGTGGCGCGGAAAATACTACGCGGCGCTTCCGGTGGACGGGAGCGAGATCAATAACGCGGTGCTTGTGTACGATTCCCAGGAACGCACCTGGCTTTTCCGTGATGACCTGAGCATCGAGTCCTTCCTGCCTGGGGAGACGGCGCTGTACTTCACCAGCTCCACCACTCCGGGCCAGGTCTGGCTGTGGCATGAGAATTCCTGGGAGACCGGGGAATGCACCACGGCCCCGGCCCTGTGGATCTCCCCTTGGACGGAACTTGGATACCGACAGATGACGAAAGGCCCTTGGGACTGTTATCTGCTGGTGGAGGTCAAGGAGAAGCCGGTGACACTGCGGATCTCCGTCCAGACCGAGAAGAAGACGATGACGAAGAAGTACATCGTCTGGCCTGTGACGGACCAGCACCTGGGACACAAGCAAAAGCGGATTCACTTCCCCGGATACGGGAGAAGGTTCCGACTGATCATCGAAAGTGAAGAAGGCAGCCCCTGCTGGAGACTGATCGGCGGGGTGATGCTGGTGGCGGAGGTGGACAGGGACTGATGGGCACGAAATACACAAGCGTATACCAGCGTCCGCCGCTCCCTGTGCCCACCGATTGGGACGGGGTCCGGCGCATGGTGCTGGTTATGGAAAGCATCCTGGATGATATCTACCGACGGTATGGGAGATTGGCGATGAATGATTTGTCTGCGGAGACAGCTGGGTATATCGAGAATGCAAGCGAAACGGCGTCATCCGCCAAAGCAACGGCAACCACGGCAAAGGCAGATGCTGCTCAGGCAAACGCCAATGCTGCTGCTGCGCAGCAAGACGCGGCGGCGGCGCGGGCCGTACAGTCAACAACGCCGTCTGCTTCTGTTACGCAGGCACAGATTAATGCATGGGCAAGTGAAGCTTACCAGCGTGGCGTCAGTGAAGGCTACTCCGGCACGGAACTTAGTAATTACATATCGAACTATGTTCAGCAGAAAATAAACGAAGCGTCGTAGGAGGGCTAAGAAATGAGAACGATTTATTTAGATACGAAAGACCCTTTCATCCTTGGCAAGACCGGGGAAAGCAACCGTACCACGCTTCGCGTGAAGGTGGAGCAGTGGTATCAGGAATACCCTGACGGGCATGGCGTGATCCTGTTCATGCGGCCCAACAAGGTGGTGTATCCCCTTGAAACGAACCTGATCGAGCACGACGGTGAGCATTACCTGGAAGCCATCGTGACGGACAACGAGACCAAACTGGCCGGGTACACGGTGGTGACCGCACAATGGTACGACGGGGAAACGCTTGCCCATGGCTTGGTTTTCAGCGGGAAGGTCCTGACCAGCGCCGGGAACGGGCCCATCGACGGGGTGAAGGAAACCACGCCCACCTGGGTGAGCACCCTGATCGCCGAGCTTGCGACCATCAACGAGACGGCTGCGACCGTGCAGGAAGCCTATGAGAAGATGGAAGAAGCGGTGTCGAAAATCGACGAGGCGCTGAATACGGCGGAGGAGACGGTGGCGCAGGCGCAGGACGCGGCAGAGACCGCGCAGACGGCGAAGACGAACGCGCAGGAGAGCGCCGCTGCGGCGGCGGTGAGCGCGACCCAGGCCATGAGCACCACGCCGGAAGGATACAATGCCATGGTGGCGAGCCTGGCGCGGGTGTTCGACCCGGAGGCGGCCTACAGCGCCGGGGAATACGTGAACCAGAACAGCACGATCTACCGGTTCACCAGCGACCACGCGGCGGGGGATTGGACCGGGACGGACGCGGTGGCGGTGAAGATGGCGGACGATCTGGGTGATTTAAAGAGCGCGATTAACAATACAGACAAAGCGGTTATTGGTATTCTTGGAACAAGCATCTTTGACCAGACTGTAAAGGCGAAAATAGAGGGAAGCTATGTAAATGCGTATCTGTTCGATAGTCTTAATTTGAAATCCGGCGTAACTTATACATTCAGAATAACACTTGATGTAGCTCAGAATTCAGTCGTTTATATCACGCTTGCTGATAGCAGCAATACACAATTAAAAGCTTCTAATATTCAAGCGGGAAATACTACTGCGGATTTCACTTATACACCATCCCAAAATTATAACGGAACTAAGTTGTTTGTTAGTGGGGGTGCGAGTACAATTGGAGCAATTGTGACAGGTACTATATCAAGCAACGAAACTGATAATATTGAAAAAATATTTACAAATGCAGAACGTTCAGATACAACGTTATCAAACATTCTGAGCAGTCAGTCAATTTATTCGTTTACCGTATACGCTAAATTATTACTCAATAACACACGGATTAAAACATTCCCTGTGTTTTTAAGAAAAGGTTCCATCATAGACCTGTCAACGCTAAACAACATTCAGACATATATAAATGGGTATTCAACACAAAAAACAGCATATGAATCATATGATTTGGGGAACAGTGTAACAAACGGGGACATTGTTTATACATACCCATACCGTGATTTACCAACATACACGATAAAACAAGATGGCTGGTATATGGTTGTTGCAAAAAACGCAGATGATTCAGCGTTTTCGGATACATCCATTGCAAACAATATTTTTATAAAAACGGAACTTCAGCTTGAAGCAACACTTTTTTCTGATTTTAATGCAACTGGATATTGGGAAATAAATGGGTATACAAACGGTTCGTTTGGTAATAATGGAACATTATCTTATGGACAAAGCAACCGCTTGCGAATTGGCGATTTTTATTTTTTCAAGTCTGGGACAACGGTAAAAATAAATTCTGGAACGTGTAGTTATGTTGTTGGGATGTGGAAAAATTCTCTTTCAGCGGAGAACACAATACGAAATGACAGCACTTTTAGAACCGGCGAAGAAAAAATAAAGTTTGAATATGATTCATATATTATAGTTGCTTTTGCAAAACAAAACACATCTGAGGCTATATCGAAATCAGACCTTGACGGATATGTTCGTGTTTATCCGTTTGTTGCGGAACAAATTGAAGATACCCAAGAAGATATTCAAGGATTGGAAACGAGTATTTCAGGTATTGAGTCGCAAATCAGCAGTGTAGGTGGCTCGTTTTCTCAATCCGACGCATTTACGATCAAAGAATCGTTACCTTCATATTATTCTGTTTTAAGCGGAGGCAGTTATAGCGGGTATGATGTTGGATATCTCGAATCAAAAATAAAAACGATTCCTGACGGTAAACATTTTATTGTAAGAACTGACACACACGTTCCGGACAACGCCAAAAAAAGCACAAAGATTATCGAGTACATAAGAAGAAGATGCGGTATCACAAAAGTTGTTGACCTTGGCGATTGGATAAACCGTGGGGAAACTAACGTTCTTGGTTGGGCACAATGTGCAGATTATGTGCAGGAATCTGTAGAAACGTTTGGCAGAGAATTTGATGTTGCCATAGGCAATCATGATCTAAATTCAGCAAGCATATCAGCATCAGATCAAGCAATGGTAATACCTTATGATATTGCACACAATCTTTTCCAAGGACACTTGGACGGATTTGTAACGTATCCTTCAACAAGCCAAATACCCGCAGTTATAGACACATTGGCAACGGGTGACGATTTGAAATCATTGAAGGGACTTTATAAAACATTCTATTATAGGGACGATGCAAAAAACAAGATCAGGTATATCGTGCTTTATTCTGGTGCTGATTATACAGTAACGTATACCTATTTGAATGTCATGGGAAATGAAGTGTTATGCACACAGTTTGACTGGCTTTATGACACGTTAATGTCAGTACCAACCGGGTACGATGTTGTTGTCTTTGTTCATCAGATGAGTGGATCATACCATTACATTCAGCCGATTCAACAGGGTTGCATGAAAATCTTGTCTCACTTTAAGACAAAGACAACGTACGACCTAAACTATGATTGGAATGATTCACCGGTTTATGCACAAGGGATTCACAGTTACAATTTTGCCAATGCACCAACAGTTGGGAAAGTGTTGTGTTGTGCAGGACATATCCATTACGATCAAATGTTATACGTCAGCGCATCGGCATATGGTGTTATTGATGGAGCGTGTGACAACACAAACGGAGTTATACCGATAATCACAACACTCACTGACAGTTATGGGATGCATGATTATGAACGAAATAGTGAGGTGTATATAGAGCATCTGGAACCGTACTATGAAATGACAAGCGGTACGGTAACTGAGCAGGTAGTTGATGTGTACACGCTCAATGACAGCGGCATTTATATTACACGGTTTGGAGCAGGCGTTGACCGTTACTTACAAATGCTTTAATGAACGCTTTAAGTTACCAAGGAGACCGTAAAGGAGGAGGTGCTTAAAATCAGCGAAACGAGGTATATATGGGACTACCTTCTTTCTGCAATCATGAACCCCTTCGCCGTAGCCGGGATCATGGGGAACCTCCGGGCGGAATCGTCCCTCCGCCCGGACAACCTCCAGAACAGTTATGAGCGCTCCTTGGGCATGACGGATGCGGAGTATACCAAAGCGGTGGACACGGGAGCCTATACAGAGGACCAGTTCACGCATGACCACGCAGGATATGGCTTGGCGCAATGGACCTACTCCAGCCGGAAGCGAGGTCTGTACCGGGCCACGGTCGGGAAGGGAAAGAGCATCGCCGACCTGGACGGGCAATTGGACTTCCTCCTGACCGAGGTCGGGGCGGACAAGGGCCTTTCCCGGACGCTGGCGGAAGCACAGTCTGTTGAGGAAGCTTCCACAGCCTTCATGCTCCGGTTTGAAAAGCCCGCCGACACGTCCGAGGCGAACCAGCAAAGGCGGGCGGCGCTTGGACAGATCATTTACGACACATACGCGGGAGGTGACAAAATGATCACGGCGGATGCCCTTATCGCCCAGTGCGAGATTCCCCTGGAGGAAAAGTGGGGTTACATATTTGGTAAGTATGGCCAGGTATGGACCCAGGCCGACCAGGACGCGGCGACGGATGACACCATCAAGCGGTACGGCCAGCAATGGGTGGGCCGCCGGGTGTGCGACTGCAGCGGCCTGTTCTACTGGGCCTTTCAGGAGCTGGGCGGATGGGTCCACCATGGGTCGAACAGCATCTGGAATTACGACTGTGTGAACAGCACCAAGGCCAGGCTGAAGAACGGGAGACGCGATGATGGAAAAGAGATCCGACCCGGAAGCGCTGTCTTCCTCACGGAGACCAAACCGGATGGGAAACTGAGCCGTCACCATATTGGCGTCTACATCGGGGCCAACACCTGTATCGAGGCCAAGGGCACAAAGAGCGGCGTAGTGGCCAGCGCTTTGAGCCATTGGGACGAGGTGGCGGAATTCAAAGGCGTCAGTTATGGAGGCGAAAAAGTGTACACGGTAATGCGAAACGGAAGTCGCGGCGACGAGGTCAAGGAACTGCAGGAGCAGCTGATCCGAATGGGCTATGATTGCGGCACGGCGGACGGGATCTTCGGCAGACGGACCGAAGAAGCGGTCAAGGAATTCCAGAAGGAACACGGCCTGACTGCGGACGGCATCGTAGGGGAGCAGACCCAGAAGGCCCTGGGATGGGGCACGGAAGAAGACCCGGACCCGGAAGAGCCCGTGGAGACCGACCCGGTGGATGAAGCGGAAAAGCTGATCCGTCAGGCACTGGCCCTGCTTGAGAAACGGGCAAGGGGGTGATGACGGTGCAGAGTATTGCGGAGTTCATGCAGCGGAACTGGGGCTGGATTGCGTCGTTCCTGGCCTTCTCAGCGGGGATACTGACATGGACGGTCAAACAGTTGAGGTACCAGCGGGCACGCTTGCAGGCCCTTGAAAAGGGCGTACAGGCGTTGCTTCGGAGCCAGATGAATTCTGAGTACAGGCTTTGGGCGGAGCGGGGATATGCCCCGCTGTACGCAAGGGACAACTTCGAGAACCTGTGGAACCAATACGAGGCCCTGGGGGCCAACGGTGTCATGACGGATATTTACAATCGATTCAGGGCATTGCCCACGGAGGTAGAAAATCATGATTGACTGGAGAGCGAAACTGACGAGCCGGAAATTCTGGATGGCCCTTTGTGGATTCGTTGGCGGTCTCATCATCGCCTTTGGCGGGACGGAACAGACTTCGACGCAGGTGACGGCGCTGATCATGTCTGGCGCGAGCGTGATCGCGTATATCCTGGGTGAGGGCATGGCCGACGCGGCGGGAGCCCAGCAGAGCATGTACCTGTATGACGATGACAAACCACCTGAAGGATCGGACGAGCAGCTGTAACAAATGATGACACCCCCGGAGAGCGGGGGTGTTTTTTGGTATAAGGGGGAACGAAAATGGCCCAGAAAGATTTCAACTATCAAAATGTGAACGTCGAAGGCGGGAACATGCTTGGGAACGGGAGCACGAAGAAAACGAAAACAACCGGTTCCGGTAGCAATCTGTTTTTGTACAACCTCCCTGGGCTTGGAAACAAGTCTGCTCCGATTGGGGCTGTGATTGGCACGAAGTTGGGCTATGACCCGAAGAAAGCGACGGGGACCGGGGCGACAGGCGCAACCGGCACGGGCACAACGAAAACTGCAACCGCCGCGCCGACCCCGGCCATGACGATGGCGGAGTATCAGAAGGCAAACGAGCCGTACCGCTTTATGAATGACTATAACACGCCCACCACGTCCAGGAGCATTACCCCTGCGGTGACGGACGCGACGGTCACAGCCCCTGCCGCTACTACGGCCCCTGCAGAAATGACGGACGAAGAGAAGGCCGCAGACCTGGAGAGCCGGACCTTTGGCCTACGCACGACCGGGAGCGGAGCCTCGCCGGTATGGACGGACGTCAACACGCCCGTACGGGGCCAACAAGGCACCTTCACGGGCCGCGACATGGACAGTGCTCTGAATACCCTACGGACCGAGTTCGACCGAAATATGGGCACTTACAGGCCGAAAACGGAGCAGGAGATCCAGGCACAGGCCCGGAGCGATTACCAGAGTTATTACGACCAGCTCCGCCGTGCGGCACTGAACGAGTACGGGATGAACGACCTGGCACTCCAGCAGCAGCGTGCGGGGCTCCAGAGCAGCTATGACAAGAGCAGGGAAGCCAGCGCCAAGCAATACCGTCAGGCCTATTCCAACGCTGACCGGGCACTGCTGAACCGGGGCATGCAGCGCAGCAGCTACGCCATGCAGACCTTGGCCAATGTGGACATGCAGGGCGCGGAAGCCCAGCAGGCGATCTGGGACGCGCAGGTGGCGGCGGAAGGGAACATCGACGCCCAGCGCAGACAGTTGGCCGGGAACCTTGCCAATACAATGATGGGCTATGACGCGGGGCAGGCCAGCGACGTGATGAGCCGGGTCTGGGGCCTGCGTGACACCGAGTACGAGCGTCAGGTCAACCGGGCCAACACCCTGAACAGTCTGGCCAACCAGCTGTACGGGTATCTGAGCCAAAATAACGAATATGCAAGGAATCAGTGGAACACCGAGAACACGATGCGCGAGAACCAGCATCAGTTCGATGTGGGCGTGGCCCAGGCTCGTCAGGGCGTGGAAGACAGCCGCAGCCAGTTCAACGCCAACATGGCGGAAGAGCAGCGGCAGTACAACAACAGCGCAAACATGAGCGAGCTGAACTTCCGGGCCCAGTATCCGGATTATGGATTCAGTCGTGCGGAAGACGGACGCATCGTGCGAGACGCGGCCCCGACCCGTGGAATGAGTTCGGTGATGGACACCGCCTACCAGGAAGAGATCCAGACCCTGAAGAACGAGCTTGCCCAGGCACAGGCCGGAGGACGGAGCGGATACTTCAGTGGTTATGACCGGCAGGGCGAGATCTACGCCCAGCAGCTGGCCGCCGAGTACGCGGCGAAGAACGGGGTCAAGCAGAACAAAACGGCGAACACGAATAAGGGCACAGACACGAAGGGGAGCACCGGAAGCACCGCCCAGGCCAAGAAAGTGTCCGGAGGTGCAGACGCAGCCGAGTTGTTCAGCGTAGCAAAGAACTGGACAAATATGACGAATAACAGATAAACAAGGGGGTAATAGCAGATGTCCCAATTTTCGTTTCGGTTTGTGGATGACCGAGAGAAGAACAAAAAGCAGAACCTTGGAGTCGCGCCTTTTGCAAGCCCCGCCCAGGTCGCGAAGAATATCGAAAGACTTGCACAGCAGAATACTACCACGACGTCCGCGACGGAGTCGGGACAGTCTGCTACCCCGGAGACCACGAAAGTCAATACCAACCTTGTTGGTGCCCCTTACCGGCAGGACCTGTATTTGGGTGATGTGGCCAATCAGACCGTAGCTGGGCAGACCCCTTCGGAGCCGAAACAGGAATACAAGGTCAATGAGAAATCTGCGTGGGCGAATGCTGCGACCAGTTTCCTGAACGGGGACGAACTTGGCTTGCAGACACAGTTCAACCGGATGTATGACCCGAAAGATCCGATGTATATGCCATACATCACTGCAACGAACGTAAACGCTTTGACGGCTTTCGGCATGGCTGTCGGGAAAGACTACTCTAGCGGAATGTCCGCAGAAGATTACGATCATTGGTCCGAATATTATTACGGGCTTGTTCGGGAAGGGAAGGTGAAGGTCAATGATTCTTCTGGCGGTTTGACTTTCACCAGCCCGAACACCGTTTATTCGACTAATAAGGCCAAGGACGCCAACAAGGAAGGGTATGCACTCCAGCAACAAGCGTATCTGTTCAACAAGGTCGTTAGCAGGGAAACGTATACCCGTGAAGCGGAAGAAGAGCTTGCAAAAGTACAGGAGGAAATCCGGTACCTGGTTGGGCGTAAAGATCTGAACCTGAGCGACAAAGATATCAAAGACCGCATTGACTTGACCAAGTACAAAAAGCTGAGCGAGATGGCCGAAACTGCGAAAGCAGGCGGCAGGGAATTGCTGAACCGGTCTGTGGCCTATTCTGATCAGCTGCTTGAGGGGCTAATCTGGGAGGCCCGGAACGAGGGGAGCGAGCTCGTGACAGGGAACGCGGCGTATGACTCCGTGATCGCTGCGTCCGGTTTGGGCAATCAATGGAAGTACGATGAGACCATCAACCCCTATTTGGATTCCAGAAGCGACACCTATAACCCCTTCAAGGTCACCGGGACCATGGACGATATGTTCCGGAAATATGGGGTGACGAGTTTTACCAGGGAGTCCTACAAGGCGCTGCAGGACAAAATGAAAGCGGACCCCAATGTGGATTATGCGGAATGGGCGGTGACAGACGGGAAGAAGATCGAGCAGGCGCTGGGCTACACGGAAGAGTGTAATAAGCAAGCCGAGCTGGCCAGGAAGTATATTGACGAATGCCTGGAGTATGGCGACGAGGTCAATTTTGATGACCCTACCAGTGATAACTATATCTTTAAGAAACACGCCCTGATGGACGGCAGTGAATACGACCCGACCGACACGCTGAAGAAACTGCAGGATGGTATCAGTTTCAAGTCCAAGATGCCCGAAACGACCAGCCCGATCAATTACGATCTTAATGAATTGAAACGGTATTATAACCGGCGAAAGAACGAAATGAGTGAAGAGTATGCCGGGTTCGATGACCGTTATGCGGAACTGTTCGGAACTGCGGAGGGGTTCTCTCAGGACGATATCGTGGATCAGGCCATGGAGAAGGCCATCAAGAAATACAAAGACGTGCTGCTGGAGTATGGCAGCCTGGATGACCAGGACCTGATGGAGAAACTTGGCACACTAACGGACCCGGACAAGGTGGCCGCTTTTGTTGGAGAGTATGTGGACGCCGGGCTGCTGCCAAAGGATGACGCGGTGCAGCTGATGTATCGGTCTGTGGAACAGTATACGGCCAAGAATTTCATGCCCAGCCTGTGGAACGTAAGCGAATACGAAAACGGGAAGGCCGCCGTGGACGATGGCAAGAAAGGGCTTGAGGCGCTGGGCCTGACGTATGACTCAAGTCGAAAAGGACCGAGCGTCTATTATGAATCGGTCCAGGGCATTTTGACTGATTTACTGAATGACACCTTTGATTACGAAGGGGCCATCGAGAACGGATCCTATACGCCCCTGCCAAATCCGATGTTCCCTGCACTGAACCAGAAAGGAACCTGGGAAGATCAAATGGTATTCTTGGCGAAGTCCTATGAAAAAGCGGACGCAGCCACAAAAGAAGAAATTGACGGTGCTCTTCGCGCTACTATTGGGCAAATGGGCGGCCCCCTTGGGCCGGACGGATACACCGGCATTATGGACGCGCTGAAATGGTATGACAAAGAACGCCAGGTCAACAGTCTGTATGCTAAAATCATCAACGGCGAATCCAAAATGGAAGACTATGAAGCCTATTACGATGACAGTAAGAAGGCTATTGATACCATTTTCCAGGAGTTCAATGACGCCCAGGATTATGCTATCGGCGTGTACGGTGCGCCTTTTGTTGACGCGCAGGACAAGAGCCTTGGCAATTACTCCGCCCACATGCTTAGCTGGGGATATGAGCGGTTCTACCACATGACGAACGCCATGCAGTATGTATTGCAGTATGGCGGGCAGGATTATATCGCGCAGGCTCCTGCTGTGGCTACCAGGTACTCCCTGATCGCGGAAAACAGCACGCCTGAAGTGCGGAAGGAAATGGCTGAAGCGCGTGGGATCACCGTGGACGAATACACCGACACCATGGCCAAAGAAGACGCGCTGGATTATCTGCTTCGGAAAAAGGAGAAATATGACGAACAGCTAAAGCTGATCGAAGAAGCCGAGCAGGCCATTGATACCTACGGGCTGAACGTTTCTGAAATCGGGGCGATGGTCGGCGAAAAGAACATGCCCTATGAGAGCTTCCAGAAGTACGCCCAGGATGTCAGGGACGCGGTGGCTTACTTTGACAATGTGGAGCTTCAGTGGAATGATGATTTTGATGAAACCGTTGCCAAGTATCTGGAAGAAAATTATTTGTCCGGGAATTCGATTGGCCCCGGAAACAATCCGTTCTATGCGCTGTTTGACGATAATGGGAAGCTGATCCCCGGATTTGAACACCTGGGTGAAAAGGAACGTGCGAGCCTCATTGGCGCCGCTGACGCGAAGTATATAGACTCTATGAATGCCGTGGACTTCGTTGGGATGTTTGCTACTGGCGCGTCCAGCCCAAACGCTGCATCGAAGCCAACTGGCGGCAGGTTCTCCGCAGGCGACGCTATGGTCTACTTCTATATGCTGGCAAAGGGGCAGACCGAAGAAGCAGCAGAATTCAGAAAGTATGTGGAGACGAGCGGCTACGGCACGATGCGGAACGCGCAGGTCGAGATGAGCGAGTACAGGCAGTTTGCCAATAAGCTCCCCGTGCTGGCGTCGGCCGCGACCATAGCAACGTCCCCCCTGCAGGTTGGTGGGACCGTGTACTCAGTGATCCAGGGGATCCGTGGGGATGAGATCGACCCGAACGCGGAACCTTTTTGGGCAACCAGATTCAGCACTACGACCCGCACCCAGATCGGGGAAAATATCGAAGAAAAATATGGGAGCGGGTGGCGTTTTCTGTATGATACCACCATGAGCGGCGGTGACAGTTTGGTCAATGGCATGATCACCGGCGGCATCATGGGCGGCCTGGGTCTGACCGCCGGCTTCCTTGGGGGTCACGCAAGCACCGCAACTTTCAGAGCGGTGGGGAAGATGCTTGGTGATTTTACTTCCGCCAGCCTGATGGGCTTGGAGGCAGCCGGTACGTCCATCTGGAACGCACGCATGAACAACATCGACAGTGGCACGGCCCTGCTGATGGGAGGCGCAACATTTCTCTGCGAAACCTTGACAGAAGCGATTACTGTCGAAAATATTCATAGCATTTTTTCCAACAAAGTTGGCGCTGTGGAGGGACTTCAGCAGAAATTCATGGACGTGCTGAAGGAAACCCTGAAATCCCTTATCCCTGAAGCGTCCAGCGAAATCCTGTCCGAGATCGGCGACATCGGGCTGAACCAGCTGCTCCTTGGTGATGACAGCGAGTTCAATCACATGATGCAGGATTATATGAACAAGGGCTATACCAAGGACGCGGCCTTTGCAAAGGCATTCAAGGACTGTGCACACGATGTCCTCCTGGCCGGTGTTGGTGGTGCTCTGATGGCTGGAGAAATGGGCGCTGTGTCCATGATCAGGTCTGGAATGAGGACGGCTTACGGGAACATCCGCTACGGCCATGACGCATATACGAACATGCGTCTAACAAGCGAAGGCGCAATCTATGAGAAGAACGTGAAAGACCTGACCGTGCAGATGGAAAAGGCAAAAAAAGCCGTCGAAGAAAAGAACACAAAGCATAACCAAGCTGTGTTGAAAGACGCCACCAAGCAGCTGGACAACGCCATGAGGCAGTACACGGATTGGCAGTTCCAGTTTATTGAGATGCTGGACGGCAGGGCGAACAGTGGGGCAGACGGCATCCGTCAGCTTCAGCAGGACCAGGAAGCTGCAGAAGCGGAGCGGCATAACCGTGATCAGGCAAACGCCAGGGTGCTGGAAGAAGCGGGCATGGGCGCGGTGCGTACCGTGGACACAGAGGCCGCAGCCCAGCCATTGACCATTGAGAGCATCAACAGCCAGCTTGATGAAGCGGAAGCACTGGCGTCCGAGGACAAACTGACCAATGCCCAGGCAGAAGCTGACGCGCGTGCGGAAGCAGACCGGGTGGCCGAAGAATCCGAGAAGCAAGCCCAGAAACAGCGGGACGATGCGATCAGCAAAGCGGAGAAACGCGCCAATAAGACTATCGGCAATGCGGAAACACACAGGGCCAAGGAGATCGCCGCCGCCAATAAGCTGACCGGGGACGCCAAGGAGCAGGCCATCGCTGCTGCAAACAAGAAGGCGGACGCGACCATCAAAGACGCTCGCACGATGCTTCGGAACGCTACGGAGAACATGGACCGCATGCTCCAGACGCAGTTGGAATACATCGCCAATCAGCGGAACGCGAGCTATGACAGCGCGGCAAGTGCCCGCGCCGAAGCGGACGCCGAAGCGGACCGCATCCTGGAAGAGACCCGGGCCGGGCTCCAGCAGCAGCGGGACGCGGCTATCGCCGAACAGGAGCGCATCGCGGAAGAACAGAGAAAGGCGGAACAGGAGACGGCGGCCTGGCGGACCATCGTTGGCGAAGCCGCTGATGCCCGTACCAGAAGGAACAATGCCCCGCAGGTGGAAGCGGATGCCAAGGCTGAAGCGGACCGTGCGGCGCACGAAGCCATCGCGGCCCTGGCCCGTCAAAACATGGATGACCGTCAGGCCATTGAAGACCGGCGTGCGGCCACCTTGCGCAGCATAGATGAGAATGGCAAAGAGAACCAGAAGGAACGCTCCAAGGAGCGTGCAAATGCCCGTTTTGACCGCATGCAAGAGAGACTGCAGGAAGAGTACCTTAGGCAGGTAGAGGCCGTCCAGAACGAGAAAAATGCCGCGTATGAGCGTGCAGAGGCCGCGACAGCAACGACACTCGCAGAAGTGGAAGAAATCCTTGCGAGGGACAGAGCTACGCCTGCGAATCCGTATACTGCTGCGTCCCCTGTGAACCCTGCTGTAGAGCAAAACAGCGCTTCTCCTGTGGCGGTTGTACGGGAGGCAGAAGCCCAGAGCGCAGATGCAATGAACGGGATCCAAGGAGCTGTGGAACGTTTCCAACAGACCGTGGACGGGCTTGTAAACCAAGTGATGCTTGGCGGGAAGCAGGAGACCATCAGCGCCGCTGTGACCCAGCTTCGCCAGCTGGCCGGTGAGAATGAAGGCCTGATCAACGTGATCAAGGCCGCACTCCAGAAGGAGATGGACGCGGTAAAGACCGAGCCTAACGCCGAACGGCTGGCGCAGCTCAATGCGCTGGAAAATGTCCAGGAAAAGATGCAGGCCATCGTTGACTTCATGGGTGAGATCGAAAACACAGAAGATGTCGCCGTGCCTGTTTCTGAAGCGCAGCCCATTGAGAGCGAAGCCGTGCCTGTACCGACTGGCGAAGGCATCGGAACCATGGAGGCACCTGTAGCAGAAGAGGCACAGCGCCCCACGGGTACGGAGGAAGCAGCTGCACCTGCGCCTATGGATGAAGTGGCCCCGCCCGCCTTGGAAGGTGAAACGCCCAGCGGAGCAGATGGGCTTCAGGATCTCATCGACGGATTCCGGCAGGCGGCCAGCGACGCCATGGATACCATCCGAAACGCGCTGACCTATGTGCGTGACCAGAGCGCAACACAAGCCCAGAACGACGCAGAGACCAAGGCTCGTGCCGAGGTGCTGGACATGTACAACAGCATCAAAGACACCATTGGACGGATGCGGGAATTGTATGCCACCTGGGTCACCGAGTCAAAGGCGGCGAAGCGCACCAAGGACCAGGCGGCGGCAGACGCAGCCAAGAACACTCAGGCAACGTTTGGCGACTTGTTCAAACAGTTGGGAGGCATGTGGGAGAAGTATGTCTCCAGCCTCAATGGGCTTGGCCTGACCTTCTTTAATGGTGATTTTACGCAAGCGCAGACAATCAACGGGGAAGAAGCGGGGAGAGAGTCCGCTGACCCAACGGCCACAGCCATTGCAGTGCTGAACCGGGCCGGAGCATCCGGAAACCGGGGAACGCAGTTTGCAGCAGTCCAGGCCGTGATGAACCGGAAAGCGGAGTACGGCGTAGACAATACAGCAATCGCTCGCGCCGGCGCGGCCACACAGGCCATGTTCCGGCAGTTTGGAACACAGGGGACCATCCAGGGCCTGAAGCATGCCTTCGGACAGGCTTATGTAAACGGTATCCATACCGGCGACCTGAGGTCCGCCATGACGATACTGGCCCTGTCCGGCGATCAGGCGAATGCCACACTCCGGGATCTGTTCACGGGGAAGATCGGGGCTGCGGACGCTATTGACATTGCGAATACCCAATTCAGAGACAACTCTGTAGCACAAGCCATGCTGGCCAAAAAGGTTGAGGCCTATCAGGTGGGCGTGGAAATGCGCAGGCTCATCGGGCAGGGCGGGCTGGACGCTACCGAAGGAAGCAAAGCCAACCTGGAGCATGCGAACCAGCAGCTGGAAGAAGCCCAAAGGGATCTGGACACCAAGATCACGGACCGGGAGAATCGGTACAAGGAACTGCAGGATGCAATGGCCGAGTACGACCGGGCAATGCGCATGGAAGAACGCGGTGGGTCTTCTGTCGGGAACGCCAAGAGCGGAAAGCAGAGCGCATTGGATACTGCGTCTGCCGCTGTGGCGGCGGCCAGCCAGAGCTACGGCAACGCCATGAGCGTGGTGGCCGAGTATCAGCAGAAGGTGAATAATGCCCAGCAGGCCCAGCGGAGCGCCCAGAAGCAATACGATGCCGCGGTGAGCGGGGCCATGGGCAAGCTGCGGACGCAGGCGCTGGCGAACGTGCGCGGGATGAACCTTGAAAATGATACGAGACTTGCAGCGGAGAGAGACGCCAGAAGTGCGGCGGCGGATGCGGCAGTCGCTGAAGCCGAGCAAAGAGCGGCAGAAGCGGAACGCATTGCGAGAGAAGAGGCCAGCAAAGCTGCGGACGAGGCGGAGAGCATCGAGGTCACGCAGAACGGGAGTGAAGGTGTTACCTACGACAACGACGGGAACCCGATCAAATTCCATTATGCTGTGCGCAGAAGCACCGACCTGGTTGTTTCCCACACGGACAGTCTGGAAGTGAATGAGCGTTATCCCCAGGAGCTTCAGCCCAGAGACCGGGAACGGTTCAGCAGTTCGGACCAAATCAATCACATGGCTCATAAGCTGAATCCGGAGCTTCTTGGCGAAAGCAAGACCGTTCAGAACGGGGCGCCTATCATCGGTGAAGACAATGTGGTAGAAAGCGGGAACGGGCGCGTGCTTGCCATCAAGCAGGCCAAACGGCAGGGGCTTGACGGCGGGAACAAGTACACAGCATGGCTGAAAGAAAACGCGGAATCGTTCGGGCTCGACCCGGCCAGGATCACGGATGACAGCATCCTTGTTCGCGTACGGGATTCCGAAGTAGACCGCCAGGAATTCGTGCGCAAAGCGAACGAAGGCACGACGATGACCTACGGCGAAACGGAAAACGCGGCAAACGATGCGGATAAAATGACCCCTGGCTTGCTGAAGAAATTCGTTCCGAATGAGGCGGGCAAGCTGGACACCAAAGCCAACTCCGGTTTCATCGTGGAATTTATGGAGAAGGTCATTCCTGCGAACGAAAGAGCGGGCTATATACAGCGCAATGGGCGGCCCGGGCAGAGAGCGTTTGACAGGATCAGAAACGCGCTGTTTCAAAAGGCGTACGGAAGTGCACAACTTTCCGCAGCGTTGAGCGAAAGCACCAACGAAAAGGTTAAGAACCTGCTCAAGTCTCTGACGAACATTGCTCCTCGTGTGGCACTGATCTCCCAATACATCAAAGACGGTGAGCTGCACGATCTCGACCTTGCCGAGTCTCTTAAAAACGCGGCAGAAACTTACAAGCGTATCAAGGAAGACCCAAACCAGGACGTAGACACCTATCTTGGGCAGGTAAGAATGCCAGGTATTGGATACGAAACGCAGGTGGAGCGCGACCTTATCGGCTTGTTTGAGGACAACAAGAGAAGTGCGAAAGGACTTACGCTGGCCTTGAACGCAATGCTGGACGAGATAGAAGCCCTTGGAGATCCAAGACAAACATCGCTTGTGAGTGTCGAAACGCCGACCCTTGAAGAGATCGTGTCCAGAGTAGCGAGCAAGAGTGAAGCAGAGCTTGAAAGCTCGTCGGTTGACACCCTTGGTGGGGAACGCGCTGAACTTGGCGGAGAAGCCCGGACGGGTATGCGGCCCGCTACGGATGCCGCGCCCATTACCGGATCACCCAAGGGCGCACCGAAGAAGAGCCCCTTCACTATCGCAAGGGACCTGGCCGGGAAGCTGGGTATCGGCGAATGGATCGCCACCCGGAAGATGAACCGTGTCCCCAAGAGCGTTGCCGGTTACTACAACATCCATGCCCGTTATGTGGCGGTACGGCCCAGCGAGGCCGGGAGCTACGGCGTCACCATGCATGAGCTGGGGCATGCCATCCAGGAGAGACTGGGCATCGAAAGCACGGACGAGATGGTGGCCGCCCTGAAAGCGGACCCCTGCGGGCTGGCCTTGGACAGATACAGCCCCGCGCAGCAGAAGAAGGAAGCCTTCGCGGAATTCTTCTGGCGGTACGCAGAGGGCGAACAGCGTGGCGTGGACTTTGCCGGACGGGACTTCGTGGAACAGTTCAACGAAGCGCTGCGGGAAGACGGCATCTATGACGATGTTTACGACGCCATCGAGGGCATCCGTGCCTGGGTGGAAGCGGACGTCGGTGGGCGCATCGACCCCATGAACCATGAACTGAGCGAGAAGAGAAAGAACCCCGGTCTGCGGGAGCGGTTCCGCCATACGATTGCGTCCTTCACGGACAAGACGTCTGCGGCGGAGAAACTAAACCACGAACTGCGGACGCAGAATGGTACCCGGAAGCTGAACGTGTTTGAGGACGTGCGTGGCATGGCCCTGATGACGCAGAGCAGCGCGAAGGTAGCGTATCATAACCTGACCCACGCGCTGACCGATTCCAGACGGAACCGCATCGGTGAGAGCCTTGCGGCACGGTTTGAAAAGGCCGGGCTGAAGAACGCGGATATCAAGCAATGGGAAAACTACATGCTGGCCCTGCATTCCCTGGCCCGTGACGCGCAAGGCAAACCGGTATTCGACAACGAACTGCTGAAGCCGGAACAGCGGCAGGCATGGATCGCGGAGATGGACCGGCAGCATCCGGAATTCCGGAAGGCGGCGGACGCCTTTGAGGCGTTCCGAAAGGAATTCATGCAGGCGTGGCTGGTGGACACGGGCTTCCTGAGCCAGGACGCCTTTGACGCCATGAACGATATGTATCCGTATTACGTGCCCACCCAGCGTGTGAAGGCAGACAAGCGGAGCGACGAAGGACGGCCAAACGGAAGCAACCAGACCTACGAGATCAAGCGTGCGAAAGGAAGCACCGAGGATATCTGGAGCCCCTTGGACACCTTCGTATCCAATGTGAACCGCATCGTGAACATGGTGTCTGCCAACAACGCGGCCCTGGCCTGGGACAGCGCGTACCAGAGCACCGGCGGGCTTGGCGTATTCGGACGTGAAGTGACAAGCGACATGGAGAAGCAGACCGTGGATACCAAGGAACTCCAGAAACGGGTAATGAAGCTGCTGGAAGGCAACGTGGACGGCGACCTGATGGACGAGGTAATCAAGCTGATCGGGGAAGAACAGGTAGAGTACAGGTCGAAGGACGGCACGACCCTGCAAAACTCCATCAGTGTGCAGCTGCCCAGCGGAGAGAAACGGTTCTACCAGATGCAGGACATGGAACTGTACCGGCTGTTGTCAGGGTACAGCGCCGTGAGCAATGACACGAATGAAGTCCTTGGGAAGATCGCGACGGTCACCAAGATCATGAGCGCCCTGACCACCGGAAGCAACCCCGTGTTTGCCTTTAGAAACTTCCTGCGAGACTTCCAAACTTCCGTCAACTACGGAAGCTGGGCCAGCAACTACATTACCGGTTCTGTGAAGTGGTTGATGGCGTTCTGGGACGTATGGAAGCACGACTCCCCGCTGCTTAAAAAATTCGGTGTGGACCCGCAAAGCGCCTATGACGATTACCTGGCCATGGGTGGCGGCGGATACAGCCGTATCGAAGCAGACACAAAGAAGGGCGCGAGAGAATACCGGGAAGCGCTGGTATCGAATGGGGCAAACACCAAGAACGTGGTTGCCTTTGGCCGGTACGCCGGGAAGAAACTATGGGCAGGTACGACCCTGGAACGCCTGAATGAGATCGTGGAACAGTCCAGCCGGTACGCCGAGTACAAGTACGGCAAGCATGACAAGACAACCGCAGAGGGTCGGACCGAAGCGTATCTGGCGGCACAGGACGTGACCGTGGACTTTGGAAGAAGCGGATACGGCACGGCAGCGAAAATGATGAAGGCCATTGTTCCGTTCTTCAACGCGTCCATGCAAGGTGTGTACCGCACGGGCAGGATGTTCACAGAAGCGGAGCGTGACCGGCTCCCGGCAAGGTTTCTGAAGACCGTGCTGAACACCGGCATCCTGAGCGCACTCTGCGCCATGGCACTGAAGGCCGTGCTTGATGATGACGAGAAGAAAGAGTTCGTCAACATGAGCTATCAGTTGAAGGCCGGGCATTTCTATCTGCCGAACTTCGCGCCTGATGTATTCGGGGACGCGCCGCTGATCCGTATCCCCATTGGGCAGGACCCCCTGATGGTGGCCGTGCACGGCATTACGACCATGGGCATGTGGAGTGGGAACCCTGACGGGACCGTCCTTAGTCTGGCCGCCATTGCGGACGGAATTGTTAATAACCTGAACCCCATCGGGAGCACCATCGTTGACCCGGTCGTGGGCATCATGAGCAATCAGTCTTGGTACGGTTCCCCCATCACGCCTACCCGGTATGATGGTATGGGCTATGAAGTGCAGTATTCCGAGGACATCCCGGACATCTTTGTGGGCATGTCCCATTCTCCGGCGAACGTGTTCCACCTGAACGCCTTCCAAATCCAGTACCTTACGCAGCAGTACACCGGCTTCCTTGGGCAGATGGCCATTCCGGCCCTGACCAAAGAGAACGGAAAGATCGGCGGCCTGGGTGCGGCACGGAATGCGGCAAGACAACGGTTCACCAGCGACCCGCTGAAGAGCAGCGAAGCAACAAGTGCCTTCTACGACGCACGGAGCTTCCTTACCGAGATCGGCAAGGATTACAAGGCCAAGAAACTGAGCGACGTGTTCAAGGGAATGAGCGAGAAGGAGCAGGCGGCGTGCGCTAAACAGGCCAAGGGGCTGACCGATGGTGTTGTGAAGGACACGTACAATTATCTGGTCGATGCGAACCAGAAGATCGACAAGATCACTGCTGACGAAAACAAGACCGACCATGAGAAGTACCTGGAGATCAGGGAAATTCGCAGGAAAATGTCGGACAAGGTGCTGCACGCGAATGAGAAAATCGGCGAGTTCTACGACACCTGGGTGCGACCCAAGAGTCTGGTGAACATGCTGATCTTCGGGGACGATTACCTTGACAAGTATCCGATCCTGAAATAACCCAACAAACTGCCCGGGGCGAAATGCTCCGGGCTTTTTTAATTTGGCTGAAAAAACTATTGTATCTCTATTGTTACCTGTTTCACGTGAAACCATTGATATTGCTTGGCTTTTGTTTCCCCTGCTAAGGGAGTAGTGCTGTTAAAGGCAGCCCGGGTTCAAATCCCGGCTTCTCCGCCAACTGCCCTGGTTCATGCAGAACTGGGGCTTTTTTGTTGCCAGAATGTACATAAATGGGCCGTTTTCAGGACAAAAAGGCCAGACTCCGGGTCCCTTGCTGGGTGGTGGGGTCTGGTCTTAAATATTCTGCAATATGCAATTATTTTCTGCTATTGTTACCTGCGTTGTTACCCCGGTCTCATATCTGGTCCACGGCGGTCAGCTTATCGTCGAGCGAGATGCGGACATAGTTTTTGAGGGTGGTCAGGTAATTGGCGTGGCCGCCGACTTCCGCGATGATGCCGCCCTGGATACCGGCTGCCGTCATACGGCTGAAGAAGAAGTGGCGGCAGGTCTGGGGCGGGAGTTCCCGCAGACCGGTGCGGTGGATGGTCTCCCAATACGAAGCGTAGAAACGGTCCTCGTTCATGTGGATCAGTTTGGTCTGGCCCGGTTTCAGCATGGCACGGATGACGGGGACGATGCGCTTGCTGATGGGGATGGTGCGGTCGATGCCCGCTTCGGACTTGATGCCGCCAACCATGTAGCGTTCGTCCAGGTGGACGTTCTCCGCAAAGATGGTGGACAGTTCACCGTAGCGCAGGCCCGCATAGCACATGACCAGGATATATCCGGTGAAGGGGTGGAGCGGATAGTCCTGCCAGAGCGCTTCGACCTCTTCTGTGGTCCAGGAGTCGCGCTTGGCCTTGGGGGAATCGAATGGGATCTCTACATAATCGGTCTTGTTGTACTGGAGAATCTCCTTTTTGATGGCGATCCTGTACAGATGGGAGAGCATGACCTTCATGTCCCTGGCTGGGTAGAAGGACGAGGTGTGCTTCTCGATGCATGCTTCGATATCAGCGACGGTCAGCTGGGCGATGCCGGTGAATTCGTGGTCGGCCCAGCGGGCCCATGCAAACCCAAGTTTGTCACGCTGTGATTTGGAGAGCGCCGCGTAGTCCGATGAAGCCAGGTAGAGTTCGTGCAGATCGTGCAGGTTCATGTCTGGTACACGGGAAACGTCCGTCTTCATGGACGGCAACGCGGCAATGGCGTCAGAACGCTTTATAAAGGTCCTTGTGCGCTTTCTGGCGTGACGCTTGGAGTCTTCCCCCATGTAATAACCAAGGGTCACAATGGCCTTGTATTTGCCATTTGGAAGCTTGATGACAGTGCCCTGCCCGTTGCCCCGTTTCTTTGGATGGGATGCGAGGACCTGACGGGCCCCGCACCAGTTGCAGAAGGTGGACCCGTCAGGAATATCCTTTTTACATTTACGGCAAAGCATAGCATCACTCCATAGAAAATGTATTAATTTTGGACGATGGCGAAATGTTCAATCCATTATTGGATAAACCGTATCCAGAAATGATTAAAAATGCGCAAGATAAAAAAGTTTGGTCCATGAATGCTTGCCTTGGTGTCTGGCGTAGGGTATGCTGATGCCAAGAAAGGGGGCGGACCAGATGACGCAGGAACAGGCTGAACAATTTGTGCAGTTGACGGCGGACATGGAGATGGAGGAATATCTGCGAACGCTGGAAGAAGCGCTATTCCTTCTTGCCCTTCGCCATGCGGATGGCCGACAGGATGAAGTCCATGTCTCCGTCGGAGAGTGACGCCAGTTCCTTCGCGGCTTCCGCTTTGCGCTGGGCTTCCTCGTCGGGCAGGCCCATGCGCTTGAAGAGCTCGCTGAACATCAGTGCGGTATTCATTCCAACCTGCTCTGCGTGGTGTTCTGGCACAGACAGGTTACTCCATCCCATCAACCATTCTGGAGTTGTATCCAATGCTTTTGCAAATATGGAAATCTTGGATTGAGGAAGGTCTATTTCTCCCTTCTCAAGTCTGCTGATAACAGAGCGGTCTGTGTAGCCTATGGCGGCGGCGAGTTCTTCCTGGGACATCTTCAATTCCTTCCGCCGGGCGCGAATCCGTTTGAATAATTCGTCCATGTCACCACCCCCTTTTGGCTCATTATAGACGAAGAATAAAAACGGTTCAACAAATTTTTATAAAAGTATTGACAAACAAAAGAGACAGGAGTATTATCAAATTGTGAGTGACAATCACGAAAAAGTTACAGAAAGGGGGCGTTAAATGACAAATACAGGACTGCTCAAGCGGACGATACGCATGTCCGGGATCAAGAAAAGCGCCATCTGCGACGCTCTCGGATGCGTATACGCTACGCTTAGGAGCAAGGTTCAGGGCAAAGTTGAGTTCACGGCAACAGAAATGTACCAGCTTTGCGATCTTCTCCATATCGACGGGGACACTGCACGACAAATTTTTTTTGCAACAGAATGTGAGTGTGACTCACAAAAGGATGATGAAGACGATGACGCTTGAAGAGATCCGAAAGAGTGACAAGGACTTCCTGACGCCGGAGGACGTGCGCGGGGTGCTGGGGTGTATGCCCTACACCATCAACGTGCAGGCCAAGGAGGACCCCGCAAAGCTGGGCTTCCCGGTCTGCGTGATGGGGACCCGGGTGCGGATACCGAGAAAGGGCTTCCTGCACTGGATGGATTTCGGGAACGCGCCCATCGTACTGGAGGAAGGGCAATGATGAAGATTCTGGACTTTATGAAGATGAACGAGAACAAGCAGGGGGTCTTGGTCCAGGTGCACTTCGAGGAGTGCGACACTGACTTGGAATTTGATGCAAGCTGCTGGCCCGTCATCGAGGCGCTGAATGACTACTGGGATATCAAGGGCTGGGGCGTCAAGGAAAGCGATTGCGACCTGATCCTGTACGTGGTCCATAGACCGTTCTGAGGGGGAGGACACCATGATCTACAGTGAACCGACCGACCGGGAAGACCGGGCCATACAGAAGGCCAAGATGCGGGATATGTGGGAAGGCATCAAGGAGGAGCGGAAGTTCCGGAAGCAGCTGGGCATCATTGACGGACGCAAGTACCAGGTGAAGCACTCCAGGAAGATCAGGATCGACCCGGTGCAGGCGTTTGTCTTCGTGCTTTACGGGGCGCTGGCCGTGCTTGGCATCACGAACATTCTGGGGGTGTGGGGATGATGATGGACATTGAACACCCTGACATCACGAAGATGAACACCTACGGGACGCTGAACCCCTTTGAACCTGAACCCATCGAACCGACCTGCCCGATCTGCGGGAAGGAATGCGAGACTTTCTACTACGACATGGACGGCGAGATCTTCGGGTGCGACCTGTGCGTAAAGGTCAAGGACGCCTTCGACGTGGTGAACAGCGATGAGTAACGGAATCCTGTGGTATACGAAGGCCACCGCGACGGTAAAGTTCTTTTTCCCGGAGAACCGGGTGGAGTGCAGGTACTGTCGGTACATGAGAGCCGATGCCAACGGCGCCAGGTACAAGTGCGGACTGACAGACGAAATCCTGGGGCGAATCGACCAGCTTGGCGCTACGTGCCCCATAGAAGAACTGGAAGAGGAGAAGGAGGAAGGAACCAGTGGAGAACATGCAGCTGTATGACTTCTGGAGAAAGGTGCCCCAGGAGGCCCAGAAAGCCTTCAACAACGGGCGCTTCTCCGGGACGGATATCAACCCGATGTGGCGGATCAAAAAGCTGACAGAGGCCTTTGGGCCCTGCGGAATCGGGTGGTACTTCAAGGTGCTGAGTGAGCGCTGCGAAGAGCACGGGGACAATGACACCATCGCCATCGTGGACCTGGAATTGTTCGTGAAGGTGGACGGGGAATGGAGCCAGCCAATCTACGGAACGGGCGGGAACGTGATTCGCAGGGTGGACAAGTACGGCAAGGTCAGCGTGAGCGACGAGGGCTACAAGATGGCCCTGACGGACGCCCTGAGCGTGGCGGCAAAGCACCTGGGGATCGGCGCGGACATCTACTTCGCGAACGACCGGACCAAGTACACCGCCAGCCCGCTGGAAGAAAAGCCCAAGGCAGAGCCAAAGGAAGATCCTGCTCCGGCCCCGGTGAAAAGACCAACGTCCCTTTCCCACCTGCTGGTATGCGAGAAGTGCGGCATGGTGCTGCACAACATCGACGGGAAGGACGGGAACATCGTGACCCCGGAGGAGCAGGCGAATACCAGCAGCAAGTATACGAAGGGCAGGCTGTACTGCCCGGATTGTCTGAAGGCATGGATGAAGCAGAAGAAGGAACAGGAACAGGTGCAGGCCTGATCTGATAAAGGATGAAGGATGAAAGGAAGGACACTATGACACCAAAACGCGAGAACAAGATCAACACAGAGAAGCTGAAGACGATCCTCCTGAAGAAGGGGATGGGGCTCAGTGAAGCGTCCCTTCAGATGGGGTACAGCAGGTGCACGCTGGCCCAGGGCGTGCGGACCGGAAAACTGAGCAGGCCCGTAATGACCGCATTCTGCAATCTGATGGGCTGCACCTACGACGATATCAAGGCAGACGAGCCTGTCGAGGAGCCCACGCAGGAACCGGCCCCGGAACAGCAGCAGATGGCGCTTGCCCAGCAGATGGACCCGGAAGCGATCAGGAATGCGGTCTTCAAGGGCATCGGTGACGCGCTGCACGAACAGAAGGACAGCATCTATGAGACCATCGCCAGAGCCTGCGCTGAAGCGGTCTTCAATGGCATCCAGCAGGCCGTGGGACGGTACAAGCAAGAGGCCATGAAGGACCTGAGAGGGGCCGTGTATAGCGCGATCTATTCGGCCAACAAGCAGTATCAGGAAGACATTAAGAACGCGGCGGTCAGAGAAGGGTGGAAGTAAGAATGATGCCTGGATTCATGATTTTCATTGATGACCTGGACCTGTGTGGGGGGACGGTCTCAAATGAACAGATGGGTGCCGCCGTTTATGCGCTGGGTGAATACGTCAAGACCGGGGTTGACCCGGCCCTGACGGACCCAACGGTTGCCCTGTGCTACCGCATGATGAAGACCAAGGTGGAGCGTCAGGGTGAAAAGTACGCCGCCAAAGTGGAAGCAGGACGAACCGGCGGCAAAGCAAGCGGAAGCAAACGCAAGCAAAGCGAAGCAGAAGCCAAGCAAACGGAAGCAGAACCGAAGCAAAACGAACAAACTAAAAACCTAAAACCTAAAAACGTAAACTTAAACCCCACTCCTGAGGGAGTGGGGGGTGCAGGGGGGGACGCGTCTGCGGACGCTCCCGCGCACAGGGGCAGGTTTGTACCACCGACCCATGAAGAAGCGGCTGCGTACGCCCAGGAGAAGGGCCTGAATGTGGACGTGGAGCGGTTCCTGGCCTACTACGAGTCGAACGGTTGGAAGGTAGGCAAGAACCCAATGAAAAGCTGGCAAGCCGCTATGGTGAACTGGAGCAGGAATGACTTCCGGGGCCGGGACGCTCCGCAGAAGACCGTGAACGCCACGCGGTTTAAGCAGCGGGACTACACAGAGCAGGACATGCGGGGCACGTCGCTTGAGATCATCCGGGAAGCCATGGAAGCGGGGGTGGGCACGTGAGCCTGAGGCAAGGCGGACGCGGGTATTATTACACGCTGCTGGAGATGAGCGACGGACGCTGGGTCAAGGTCTTTGAGAACCAGCCGCTGAAGGAAGTGCTGTACCTGATGAACCTGAAAAGCGACTGGCACTGGCGGTACTTCCGGCGAATGGTGGAGCGTGGTGAGCCCGGTTACGAGCGTTACAAGGTGACGAAAGAGCGCATCCCCACCAAGCTGCAGCTGGAAGCGGACTATGAAGCACTGAGACCGCCACGATTCCGGCCAAAGGGACAATACCCGACGCGGGATGACGGGGTCAGCCTGTGCGGGGACTGCCCACGATGGGAGATGGACAAGATCAGGAAGGGTATCCGGCTGTATGGCTGGTGCAAGGACCTGATGGAATGGACGGAAAGATGCGATTGGTGCAGGAAGGGGGCTGTGGAAGGTGAGAGTGGGCCTGATCGATGTGGACGGGCACAACTTCCCGAACCTGGCCCTGATGCGGATTAGCGCATGGCACAAGGCACAGGGGGACACGGTTGAATGGTGGTGGACGGATTTTATTCACTACGACATCGTGTACATGGCCAAGGTATTCTCCGATGCGTACAGCAAAGACAAGCCGACACCTATGAACGCGGACAAGGTAGTCCGTGGCGGGACGGGGTATGCGATCACGCTTGGCCCGGACGGGAAGGAGCACTTCGACACAAGCAAGCACCATAACCTGCCTGACGAGATAGAACACATGTTCCCGGACTACAGCATCTACCCGCAGTTTGACTTTGCAGTTGCAATGACCAGCAGGGGATGTCCTCGCGGATGCTCCTTCTGTCATGTTGCCGCCAAGGAAGGGCGATGTTCCGTCAAGGTAGCAGATGTCAAAGACTTCTGGAACGGGCAGAAAGAGATTCAAGTGCTTGACCCAAACATCACGGCCTGCAAGGACAAGCGCGATCTGTTCCGCCAGTATCGGGAGACAGGCGCGGTGATCGACTTCAATCAGGGGCTTGATATTCGGTGTCTGAACGATGATGACATTGACGATATCAACCACATGAAACTGAAGAATGTTCACTTCGCATGGGACGATCCTTTTACGGACCTGAAAGAGAAGTTTGCCAGATACGCGGCACTGGCCAGACGGAAACCACACGGGGCCTATGGGACGGTGTACTTGCTCACCAACTACAATAGCACAATGGAGCAGAACCTGTACCGGATATACACACTTAGGGACCTGGGCTATGACCCTTACGTGATGATCTACAACAAGCCAGAAGCGCCGAAAGAGATTCGGCTGCTACAGCGGTGGTGCAATAACAAATACGTCTTCAAAAAAGTCCGGCGGTTTGAAGACTACGATACGACGAAGAAAGGGGGCTGAAGATGGGCTGGCTGAGAGACCTGGCGCTGGTGCTGGAAGGGATGCTGATCTACCGGACGGTGTACGAATTTTTGTGGATGAAGGACGAACTGAGGAAGGCGAGGAGGGAGAGAAAATGGCGAGAGTGATTCCGAAAGACGAACTGAAAGAGTGCGGGGTTGGATGGCTCGAATATTGGTCTAAAGACGTCACACGAAAAAATATCCTGCATGGTTGCGCGTGGTTTGCTTGGGAAAGTATCGAGGTCGATGATGATGGTTGTTCTGATACCGGCTATGTAGAACCAGATGAAATGTATGGGTGCGTTGGTGGTTGGAGGATGTGGGACGAAAAACCTACACCTGAAGAACTCCTACAAGCCCGGTGGGAAGTAAACAAAGAGAGACTCAAGAATATGGCAAGCGCCTTGATACCGAGCCTTGAAAGCTGTATTGCCGAGGCCAGAAAGAACCAATCGGCGTCAACATCTATCTACAACAGGACTGCGGAAACGATCCTGGACGTGCTGAAAGACGTGCAGAGGGTGTATGGCGTGGAAGGTGAAGCAGATGACTGATCGGGAGAAGGTTATCAAGGGGCTGGAATGCCTGATAGTCAAAGAACTGCCTTGCGATAAGGGATGCCCGTACTATGGAACAGGAAATTGCTCAAGCAAAATCGCAAAAGACGTACGGGAGTTGCTGGAAGAGCAGGAATCCGAATGGCTTGAAGATTCCGATCCCGGACAGGAATACGGAACAACATGGGCTTGCAGGAAGTGTATGCACAGCATTCATAGGCCGTACATCTGGAATCCGTATGACAGTGGATACAAGTATTGTCCGCATTGCGGAGCGGAAATGAAGGTGAAGCTGGAATGACATATAAACGTGGTGGAGTCAGCGTATCTGTTTATCAACTGGACGGCTTTGGGAAAAATCCTGCGTTGTGGATAGGAACAGACGAACCAAACCAGATGGTCAAGGTTGCTTCTTTCGGAAATGAAGATAAAGCAAGACTATTTTGCAAATGGTTGGAATACCTTTTAGGATTCATCAATGATGAACAGGCGGTGAAGTAGAAGTGAAAGGAACATCTGAAATAAAAGACTGGGTACTTGTATTGATGGGCTTTTTCGCCTTTATTGGTGTAATATGCACAATTGCGGCAGTACTTGTTCTGTGCGGCCTATACGGATGAAAGGCGGTGAAGTGGGATGCTGAAGAAAGTTCCTAAAATGTGCATCACTTGTCAGCACTATGAGCCATATCATTGCACTCTGGACGATAGCTATATCGGATACATATACGCCGACAAACGGACGGATTGTAAAGCATACAGGCTGAGCGAACACTACAGAAAGGGCGGGAAGTGGTATGAAAGCAGGAAGGTGAAGTTGGATGAGACTGATTGATGCGGACGCGCTGATTAAGAACACGATACTTAATCCGTGTCATGCTCCTTATATTGTAAAACAAGACGTGGACAACGCCCCTACCGTCAACGGCTGGATTTCGGTCAAGAACAAACTTCCGCCAAACGCAGACCATCCGGGAGCGTTCTGTCCGAAGTATCAGGTGATGACCAAATACGGCGTGACGGAAGGATGGTACAACCCGGATAAAGGCTGTTGGTACACGCTGGTATGGTTCTTTCTCGGAAGGAAAACATTCGATGATATCGACTTTGAGCGTGGTGACATTCCGGGAATCACTGACAAGATCGAGGTAACCCATTGGAAAGTGATACCTGAACCGCCGAAGGAGGATGCCGCCAGTGGAAATCATTAAAGAACAGCCAATCTCGCCAGGAATTGCAAGACCTAATCAATAAGGTTGCTTGCTACGTTGGTGGAGAATGCTGGTTTAATGAATGCCTTGTAAAAGATTATGTCGAGTGGAGTTAAGGATGTTTTGGACACAAAGGGGGGAGAAAAATGATGGATGGGAAAATGGAAGGGCACTGGCAACAGTGCAAAGATAAAGGCTGGCAAATGTGCTCGCTGTGCGGTTGCCAATGCAAGAAAAGCGCGGTTTATTGGGTCAAAAGCTCAGAAGATAAAAACTTGAATTACTGCCCGCATTGCGGGGCAAAAATGCACGAAGCAACGCCGGAAGAGGAGGAGTCGGATAAAGCTGTTGATGCATGGTATTCTAGGCACATTGTCAAAGCCGATAAGTTTCAATTAAGAGCAGTGTTTGGCGTGTTTCACAAGGGCTTGCCAATGATCCTGTTTTATGCAGAGAGCGACAAAAGAACGCCGTGGTCCGTGCAATATGCCGGGAGTGGGAAGTACTTTGAGTCAAAGAAAGAAGCGCTGGCATATATGGAGGACAGAACCGGAAAGGATTTGCTGGAGGAGGGGGCTGGAAATGACTGAATTTGGCGAAATAGCAACTTCAGTGTTTATGATTTTCCGGGGGTACGTTGTTGAAATAGCTAAACATGCGTTCATGAAGGAGCACGGGCGACGGCCCTGGTACGGTGACATTAATAGCCTAAAGATATCAGGACCGGGTTATGAGGTTGAATTCGATCTGGCTCCGGAAGATTTTGAGGAGGACGAGGATGAAGAAGACGAAGAAGCCGTGCATGGTGGACGGTGACATGCTACTTCGAAAAATAGCAAAATGGCAGATTAAAGACTCCTTAGGCAGGGAGCCAAAGTTGATTGAAAAATTCGTTTTTGAATGGACAAAACTCGACTTATACAATCTGGTCTTATACGAAGTAAGCAAAGCGAGGATGGGTGAAAATGAAACTGCTGACATTTCAGGTCCCAGGTGAACCCACCGGGAAGGGCAGGCCCAGGTTCCGGCACGCAGGGAGCTACGTCCAGACCTACACCCCCGCGAAAACGCGCAGCTACGAGGCGCTGGTGCAGACGTGCTTCAGCGGGCAGTGCGGACGGGACGCGGAAGGGTACTTTGGGGACGGAGAACCGGTGTACGTGACGGTGTACGCCTACTACGGCATCCCCAAGAGCGCTCCGAAAAAGCGCCGGGCGGCGATGCTGGCGGGGGAGGAACAACCAACAAAGAAGCCGGATCTGGACAACGTTCTGAAAGCACTGCTCGATCCGCTTGTGGGGCTGGCCTTTTCGGACGATTCCCAGGTGGTAGGAATGGACGCAATTAAGCTGTACAGCGAGGACCCGCATGTGACGGTCATTTTATCGGACAGCCCCTATGAGGGCGGAAAGGAGCAGTAATGGCGTACGGAGAGTTTAACTTGAGCTTCAGGGGGACCATCGTCAAGGTCTCCGACCTGAAAGAGACGAAAAGCGGCAAGCAGTATCTGGACGTGACGGCGGTGATCAACAAGCCCTTCTCTCAAGCCGGTGAGTTTTTCAAGGTCCGTTTCTACGGGCCCCAGGGCGCGGGGATCGCGAAAAGGTTTGCGGAAAACAGGTACCGCAAGGGGGACATCATCTGCCTGGAGCAGGCCACGGAGCAGGTGGACGCCTGGGTTGGGCAGGACGGCAAGGCCCATGTTTCCCGGGTGCTGCTGCCCAAGGGCACCAAGAAGGAACGGAAAGGTGAAGACGGGCAGATCCTGGCCGACAAGGACGGGAAAACGCTGTACGACTTTTTCGGGGGCTATGAGATCATTCCTTACCGCAAGGCAGACACGGTCCCTGAGCCTGAGCCTGAGCAGGAGCGGGAAGCAGTGCCGCCCAAGCAGACGGGCTTTGTCGAAGTGGACGAAGAACTGCCTTTTTAAGGAGGGGAACCGGGCATGGAGCAGGAAGCCGTTTTGAGGATGATAAGGGACTACAACGCCTGTAAGGCCAAGGCTGTGCAGCTTGAGGGGGAGCTTGACATCCTGGAGAGCCAGGCCGAGCATGCCAAGGCCGTAGAAATGGCCGAAAGCGCCCTGCATGGTCAAAATCTGGACGGAATGCCCCATGCCCAGGGTGCCGGGGACCCCACGGGGAATCTGGTGGCGCGTTTCATGGACGGCTACCAGCCCCGGTACCTGCGGGACCTGGACGATGACATCCGAGGCCGAAAAGCGGCTCTCCGGGAAATGCGGATCATCTGCCGGACGGTGGACGCATGGATGACCTGTCTGAACGACCGGGAAAGGTTCATCCTGTCGGAACACGTCATCAAAGGCAACTTCTGGGGCGAGGTGGTGCGCTTGTATGAGCAGCAGTGGGGCATCATCACCAAGGAAGCCCTGAAAAAGGCCCAGAAGCGGGCCCTGGAACGGATTTACGAGATTGCACGATAACTTGGTCAAGGAAATGCAGAAGGGCCTTAAAACGCAAATTTAGGGCCTTTACGGAAGGGAGGAGCAAAAATGGAAAGTGACGCGGTGCGGCATCCTGCACATTACACGACGGGCAAGATCGAATGCATCGACTTCATCACGGATAAAAAGCTGAACTTTTGCCGGGGCAACGCGGTCAAGTACATCGTCCGGGCCGGGCTGAAGGACCCGTCGAAGGAAGTGGAAGACCTGGAAAAGGCGGTCTTCTATCTGGAAAGAGAGATCGAGGACCTGAAGGAGGGAAGGACATGACGCTGGAAGACGAATTGAAACAGTATCCAGGATACTCCGAGGTCGAGAGCGTGGAAGAACGGGCCTATCTGCTGGGGATGATCCGGGGGCACGCCTTCGGGACCGAAGGCGGCCATGCGGCCTTCCAGGAGTGCCTGAGGGGCCTGATCGCGGAGATATTGAAGATGCAGGACGCCCGGAAAGCCAGCGACGCGGCCATGCGGGCCTTCTGGGACGAAAATGTGCCTTTTTAAGGAGGATGGACAGATGAAAGTCAAAAAAATTGTGGCAATCGCTACGGATATCGAGCGGATCTGTAACCTGCTGAGCGGACAGCTGACCGGCGGCGCGGACAGGGAAAAGGTGGTCCTGTCGAGTCAGGACGCCGTCAAGGTGTCCGCATATCTGGCTGAGTACAGGGACCAGCTACTGGCCCGTGAAGTGCCTGAGTATAACCCCTGGGAGGGCTGATGCCATGGGCGTTAAGGTCAACGGGCCCTGCCAGGGCTGCCAGGACCGGGCCATTGGGTGCCATGGGACCTGTGAGCGGTATAAGACCTATAGGGCCCAACTGGACGAGTGGAAGCGGCAAAACAGGCCTGAGGTGAGTTGGACCGGGTGGCGATTGCACCTGGAAAAGCAGAGGCACCATTGGAGATCGAAAGGATGAAGGATTATGGCACAAATGCCGAAGCTGAGATACAGTCCTGCAGCGGACGACGATAAGCGGGTGCCCGCGTCTGGGCGTGAACTGTGTGCTATTGAGATGCTGGCCTATTTCCAGGCCCATTTGGATCTTTTCCAGGACCGGCTGAAGGAACGGCTGCACATGGTCCCTGACGGGTGGCGCGATTACCGCATGCTGTGTTCAGTGACCACGCGGATTTTGCGGCGCGTCTTCGACACGTTGCCAAACCGGACGATGAGCAGGATCGTCGCCGGGGAGAAGGGCCTGGAATTGCGGGTCATGCCAAAGAGCGTCAATCCGCCAAAGGATTACATCGTGATGGCCGTGGATGACTTTAGAGCGCTTGCCAAGGGCCTTTCCGCTGGTGGGTGCGGCATTTGCCTTGGAGACGGCGCGACGGCCAAGAGATGCCGTTTAAAGGCCCTTCTGAGCGAGTACCTGCCGCCAGATGATCCGGGCGAGTACGACTCCTGCCCCTATGCAGGGGGAGAGATAGACAGGGCAGTGGGCGGATGAGATAAAAGGCCTGCCACCGTCTGCATGTAGGTGCAGGGAATTAAGGAGGATAAGCAATGAAAGTTTGTTGGTTCTCAACTGGTGTAAGCAGTTTCGTAGCCTGTTATCTCGCAAAAGACGTAGATAAAGTGATATATACGCATATCGAAAATCAACATCCAGATAGTTTAAGATTTCTTAAAGATTGCGAAAAGATATTAGGACATAATATTGAGATTCTGCAATCACCGTACTTTAGGTCTGTTGACGATGTAATTTTAGGAACCAGATATATTAATGGTCCATCTGGTGCAGCTTGTACACGAATACTTAAAAAACAAGTAAGAAAACAATGGGAGGCAGAAAACCCGGGTAAACATACTTATGTTTGGGGGCTGGACGCCAAGGAAAAAATTAGAGCTGATCGTATAGTTGAAAGCATGCCACAGTTTAACCACGAATTTCCTCTTATAGAAAATGGGGTAACAAAAGAACAAGCACACGGAATTGCGCAATCTCTCGGCTTGAAGCGTCCAGCTATGTATGATTTGGGGTACCCTAACAATAATTGTATCGGGTGTGTTAAGGGAGGAATGGGGTACTGGAATAAAATACGAAAAGACTTCCCAGAAGTGTTTGAAAGAAGGTCAAAACAGGAACGAATTATAGGGCACAGTTGTATAAAGGGGGTATATTTAGATGAGCTGGACCCCGACAGAGGAAAAATGGACTTAGAAGTATTTCCAGACTGCGGCATAACATGTGAACTACAATTATAATTGCGCGGGCCGTCTATATAAAAAGCCCCCTGGTCAGCCGCCAGGGGGTGATTTGCGCTGAGGCTTATTCTGCGCATTGCTCAAGGGCCAATGCCTTTTTGAGGGTGTAGGGTAGGACGTTGGACCCGGGCCAGTCGATTCCATGCTTGGAGCAGATGCGGTCGAGAGCTGGCTTTATAGCTTTGAAGACTTTATGGTACGGGCCGAAGTCAAGCTTGCCATCTGGTATCAGGCTTTCTTCGATAATGTACTCGCTGACTGCGGCGCGGACCTCGCTGTCTGCCAGCAATTCGACCATGGATGCGGCCTCGCCATAATAAAAGCTGGTCCCAAAGAACCACTTTTTCCCGGTCTTGTCCTCAAAATAGATCTGATAGGTGCGCTGGTACGCCTCGGGCGGGTGCTTGTACAGCTTCCACATCATCATGGCTCACCTCCTGCAATTTATGCGGATTTTATGCTGATTTTAGACGTTTTCGGGCTTTTCTTGCTGGTATCCTTGTGGTATGATGTCATCGTCCAGGAGGTCCGGGACGAGATCACCGACGGAGCAATGGTACAGGCGGGCGAGGACGGGTATATCTGTAAGGTTTGGCCAGTTTTCGCCAAGCTCCCACCAGGAAACTGCTTTCTGCGTGATACCAAGCAGTTCCGCGACCTTTTCCTGTGACAGTCCTTCCTTCATCCTGAGCGTACGGAGCTTTTCCCCGTACGCTTTTGCATTGTACCGGGCCGCGTTTCCGTCTGTTACGGCCTTGCGCTGTCTTGCCATTACAACGTTCCCCTTTCCAGATCGCGCACGCGGCGATAAAAGGTATTGGGCTTGAGTCCCAGTGTACGCATGGCCTGGGCGGCGGTAGTCCGGCCTGCTTTCCAGGCGGTATAGGCGGCCCGGAAGGCGTCGTGGTCGAATTTGACGGGCTGTCTGCCGGTATACTTTCCGGCGGCCTTGGCAATCGCGATCCCTTCAGCCTGGCGTTGCAGGATCAGTTCCCGTTCAAATTGCGCAAGCCCTGCGAAAAAGGTCATGATCAGACGGCCCTCGGGCGTGCTTGTGTCGACTTTTTCCTTGAGAGAGACGAAGGACACGCCTTTGGCGTCCAACTGTCCGATGAGGTCGAACAGGTCCCTGGTGGACCGGGAAAAGCGGCTGTAGGACTCGACCATAACAGTGTCCCCTTGCCGCACAAAGTCCATCATGCGCTGCAGTTCCGGGCGGTCCGTGTTCTTGCCGCTGATCTTTTCGACGAAGAGTTTTTCGCACTGACCCGACAGCTTTTCAAGCTGCCGGGCGGTGTTCTGTTCCTGTGTGGAGACGCGGATATAACCGACGATCATTGCGGGGCCCCCTTTCAAGGTTCGTCCGGGCGCAGGTCCGGGCCGAGTGTGATTTTAACGTTCCCGTTCTTATACGCCTGGATTCCGGCGATCTCATGCACGCCGCATGCGTCCGTGGAAACGTTGTTAGTAGTCCCGCGCCAGCCATGATAGCGGCGGACGGCGCGGTCCATGTTCCCAGGGATTCCGCCATTGTCGCCGGGGATGAGCTCATGCCAGGCAACGCCGGGGCGGTTGAGGTCCTTCTTATAAGCGACGGTGCAAACCATTCCGATGGCCAGCTTTTGTTCGTGATAGATCTCCCAACGGTCCAGGTCCTCAGCACTCATTCTGATAATCATGGTTATACCTTCCTTCCTTTTTCCGGTCCTGCTGATAGTCCATTTTAGCACTCCAGCAGGGCATTTGTCGATAGATTTTGCGGTTTCCCGCGACGGCCTCGCGGCCGTTTCGGACGGTTACCGGCCGTCCATCATCAGGCGGGGTTATACTCTTTCCAGGATGTACCCGACGCGGTGGAACCGGTTGTAATCGCGTGGATTTTCCAGGTACCTGTCGTTAAGGTCGAAAATGTTAAAGGGGACGATCGTAACCGGTGCATAGTAGCCGGAAGCGTATTTTCTCCGTTTCATTTCCGCCCTGCAAAGGGCTTCCGCGTGGGCCCTTGTGATTTGCTCATAGCCTGCAGCGATGGCCTGGGCGGCCTGCTTTTTGTCGACGGTGTACACAACGTGGTAAGTGTTGGCAAAGTCCGCGTAATACTTGATAAAGTACTTTTTCATGGTTCATCCTTCCTCTCTTTGTTCGTCGTGTTCCAAGGGCGGCCGCTTTACGCGGCCCGCCCTGCTTTCCAGGCCTCATAAGCAGCGGCGTCCTCTTTGAGGATTTCGCCGATCTGGAGCGGCTCTTTGCCCTGGCGGGCGTTTGCGGTGTAGCAACGTCCGCACTGCAGGCAGCGGGCCAGGCCGCAGTTGATGACGGTTTCTGGGTGCGCTTTGCAGTGCTCCAGGGTGTACACGGTAAAGACTGCATCGACATAGTCGCGGGCGTATTCGGGGACCTGTTCGGGGGTGTTCAGCTTCATACTGCTGTAGACCAAGGACAGGTTCGAGGGCTTGCCTTCTTCCTTCAAGACGTCGATCCAGATCCGCAGGTTTTTTGTCCAGGCCGCGAACCTTACGAATGGGTTCTTCCGCACGATGTGGATGTAGTTGATGACCTGGTACCGGTTCCAGACGTCGCCCATGGACTCGATGCGCCCCAGGCAAGAAGGAATAATGGGCAGTTGATCCGTGGGGATGATCCCCGTAGTGAGGCGGTCGAAGTTGATCAGAAGGTGAGCCACCAGGGAAGCGCGGTATCCGTAATTCTGGGCGAAGCACTCATGGCAGACGCTTTCCCCGTTGAGCATGCGCTCTCTGCAGATTGGATTCGCAAAACAGATGGTTCCGACGCTCTGCACGCCTTCCAGCTTGCCATCGTGATCGGTGACGTGGATGTATTCCTTCCGGCCCTGGAGCTTGTCAAGCCATTCGCGGATGCTTCCGGTCTCGCGGATCGAGGTCATTTCTTCCTGGGTGTAGTGCTTCATAGGTTCCTTTCTTTTCTGCCAGGCGTGCTGGCCTTGACACTTCCGGAAGGAACCCTTATAATGTTAAGGTCCTTCCTTACTGTGAGAGGTTCGGGGGACGTGCCCTTTGACTGGTTGGCGCTGGTCAAGGGGCTTTTGTCTTTCGACATTGTTATTGTACTAGAATTTGAAATACTTGTCAACGGTAAATTAATCAAAGTTTTATTGTCTGTTTGTACGAGTTGCACAAAGTTTATCGCATGGAACGCGACGGATGTATGTTCTGGTCACACAAATGTACATCCCCTCCCAGGGTCCATGCGCTGCCTGGATGAAGGACCGGAAGCATAACAACGTATCATCATAGCAACGTATTATCTTATTAAGGTATTACAGAATGGAAGCTGCGTGCCTGGGTGCGATCACGTCGGCAGGCGTATACAGTGTCACAAGGTCCACCGATGCAGTGCCATGTGTCATAGGATGAAAAAGGGCTCATGTGGTACAGCGTGCCGGTCTCTTGGTGCTATCCCCTACGGGCATGCCCGTGTGACATAAGCGCTGATATGGTATAGGTACAAGCGCCGGACCTGGGCGCCTGGGCCGCCTATAGGGGGACGCCTACCACCACCCCTTTTTCGTGACAGGGGGGTCCGCCCGGGGGGACGTGCCCACCACCTGCAGGGGGTCCCCCCCGCCTGGGGGGGCACCCGGGGGAGGGGTCGCGGTCACCGGACCCGGGGGGCCGATTCGTGAGCCGGAGTCCCGTTCCTCCCCCTGCCCTATATATAACCTCAGCACCCAGATCCTGGCGGACATGGGGAGCATTCCGGAAGTAGCGTTGGTTCTTGCTGGCGCATTTTTTTTGACGCTGGGAACGGCGAGGGTTTGACGGAGCGCGGGCTCGACGGCGACCCGCGGTTTGGATGGAGATGTTGAGGGCGATTTTATGGGTTTGGGCAGATATTATTAGCTTATAATTGTTTAGAGACTAACACGTTGTGTTAGTCTCTAAATACATATTTTTTATAGTAAATTAGATACTATAAATATTTTATATAATATATATAAGGGGAAGGGGGTGTGGAGAATGGCAGATAAAAAGACGGAGAAGTACATACGGCTGCTGAAGCAGAAGTATTATCTGGGGGAGCTGGTAAAGTGGAGTGCGGCACCGAATACGACTTTCACAGAAGTAGTGACGTTGACGCTTGGGAAAGAGATCCCGAAGAAGCCGAACATGGACTATGTGGAAGACGAGCGGGAAGCGGCGGAACGGGCAGTGAAGAAAATGATGAATTCGCCGGAGTATACTGCTTTGTTTGGGGAAGTGATCCGGGCGGACCTTACGAAGATGTTCGCCAAGGCGATCCATAAGCTGGGGGACCAGATCGACAACCCGAATCCGTGGGTAGCGAACAAGGCGGCCAATGACGTGGCGACCCGGTATGACAAGGCCACGGCGAAGGACGATGGGAACACCATTACGGTGAAGGTGGAAGGAATGCCTGAGATAGGGGTGCCGGACGCGGATGAGCAGTAATGTGGTATCCATCTCCTACCAGCCCACGCCCAAGCAGGCCATGTTCCACGCGACCACGGCGAACGAGGTCCTTTACGGGGGTGCTGCAGGCGGCGGAAAGACGAAGGCGCTGATCATGGACGCGCTGTTCCGGGCACTGAAGCATCCGGGGATCACCTGCGCGGTGTTCCGAAGGACCTACCAGGAACTTGAGGACACGGACATCAAGGAAGCGTCCGCGTCCTACCCGAAGGCCCTGGCCAAGTACAACGCCGGTCGGCATGAGTTCACGCTGCTGAACGGGTCGAAGATCCTGTTCCGGCACTGTGAGCATGAGGCGGACCGGTTCAACTACTCTGGTATCGAGATCCAGGCGCTGTACTTCGACGAGCTTACTTCCTTTGAGCAGACCATCTACGATTTTCTGAAGACGCGTCTTCGTGCCAAGAAGAGTCTGGGCGTGGTGCCCATCGTGCGCAGTGCCAGCAACCCCGGGAACATCGGGCATGGCTGGGTCAAAAAGATGTTCGTGGACGCAGGACCGTATATGAGCATCCAGAAGCAGGAGATCTACTCCGATGCCCTGCATAAGACGCGGGTCATCAGGACGCAGTATATCCCCGCTCTGGCGACGGAGAACCCGCATATCACGGACGATTATATCTTCCAGTTGGAAGCGAAACCGGAAGCGCTGAAGCGCGCCCTTCTGAACGGGGACTGGGACAGCTTTGAAGGCCAGGTCTTCACGGAATTCGTGAACGACCCGAAGCACTACGGGGACCGGCTGTGGACGCACGTGATCGCGCCGTTCGAGATCCCGCTTTGGTGGCCCAGGTATATGAGCTTTGACCATGGGTATTCCAAGCCTTTCGCCTGCGGGTGGTACGCGGTGGACCCGGAGGGACGCATCTACCGCTACAAAGAGTGGTACGGGTGCAAGCCCCGGCAGCCGAACGTGGGCCTGGAGATCACTCCAAGGCAGATCGCCGAGGGCATCCTGGCGCACGAAGAAGACGAGATACGGGACAATCTCCAGATCGACCGCATCGCAGACCCGGCCATATTTGATAGGTCACGCGGCGACTCCGTAGCGGATCAGATGCGGCCTGATACGGGCAGGAAGGGCGTGACGTTCCGAAAAGGCGACCACACCCGTCTGGCTGGCCTGATGCAGTGCCATGAGCGGCTGCGGTTCAATAACGAAGGCAAGCCCATGTTCTACGTATTCAGCACCTGTGATGACTGGATACGGACGGTGCCGAGCCTGCCCTACTCCATGACCAAGCCTGAAGACATTGATTCCGCCGCAGAGGACCATATATACGACGAGTGGCGGTATCTGTGTATGGCCCGGCCCATCACGCCCAAGCGTGAGACCCCGGTCAAGGGCAAGACCTACGACCCCTTTGTGAGAAGAGGTGAAGAAGACGATGAGTGAGGAACTGACGGAAGCCGTGCTCACCGAGCAGGAGCTTTCGGAGGAAGAGCGGGAATTGCTGAAAACGGTCTATTCCCGCCTGGATACGTGGGAGCGGGGCTGTCGGCCCTACCATGACGAGGCACGCGGCGCACGCGAGGTGCTGCGGCTCCGGGATCCCATGCAGGACCCCCCGGGAAAGAACCGGCGGAAGATCCTGCAGCTGCATACCCTGAAGGCGACCGTCACGAACTGCGTGGCGGACCAGATGGAGAACATGCCGGAACCGAAGATCACGGCGGAGCTGCCAGGCCCGGAGATGGAGCAGATCGCCATGGACCTGGCGGACGCGCTGCGCTACATCATCTATGACGTGAACGGGTATGAGGAACTGCACAGGCGCCGCGCAGAGGACCTGTACGGGCCCGGCACGGCGGTCACGCAGATCGTCTGGGACCCGGACCTGAACTACGGGAAAGGCGATGTAGGGCTCATCCGCTGGCCTGTGGAGGCGTTCCTGTGGGACCCCAAGGCCGAGAACATCGAGGACGCCCGCGCCCTGATGAAGGTCAGCTGGCACCCGCTCTCCTGGTACAAGGAGCGGTACCCGGACGAATTCCCGTACATTCACGCCGACGAAGGCCAATATAATTCGGTCGGCATGAGCGAGACCCAGAAGGAAAAGGACAGCGACGATGAAGACCGGGCCCTGCTGATCGAATACTGGTACCGGGAGTACAATCCGAAGCGGCACCGCTATACCATCTCCGTGGCGTACTGCGCGGGCGGGGCGCTGCTGGACCACGAGGAGAACGTGTACATGCATGGCATGTATCCGTTCGTGCTGGACGTGCACGACACCATCGAGGGCGTTCCGGTCGGTGAGGGGCTTGTGTCCGAGATGACGCCCATGATGCGGTATATCAACCGTTACGCCGACTACATCGACACGAACCTGAAGATGTCTTCCAAGGCCCGCATGCTGGTGCGGCGGAATTCCGGCATCAACAAAAAGGACCTTGCGGACTGGGACACCGACCTGATCGAGGGCAACAGCGTGGTCCAGGGCGAGGACTGGGCATGGCTCCAGCACGCGCCGTTCAATACCATGATCGCGGCCCAGATGCAGCAGTTCCAGAACGACATGAAGCAGGACAGTGGTATGAATCAGTGGGCACGCGGTGAAACGGCTGCGGGCGTCATCTCCGGCAAGGCCATTACCGCGCTCCAGGAAAGCGGCGGCAAGGTGGCGGGCCTGCGGACGGACACGCTGAACATCGGATTCAAAAAGATGGTCGAGCAGATCATCTGGCTGATGAGCGAGTTCTACGACGATGACCGCATGATCATGCTGACGGGCCATGACGGGGAGGCAAACCGCACCCTGAGCCTGATGGCCACAAGGTTCTTCGGATACAAGAAGAACAAGGGTGCTGTATCCCCGCCCCCGTACATCGTGCAGGTGACGGTCCAGAAGCGGAACCCGAACGTGGTCGCCGCCCAGAACGAAATGTACCTGCAGGCGTACACCATGGCCGCCCAGGCCGGGCAGTTCTTCCCGCTGTCGAACCTGTTCCATCTGCTGAACGTGGACGGGAAGGATCGCCTGATCCCGATGATCGAGGAGCAGGAGACCTTCCAGCAGCGGTTCCAGGAGCTCCAGGCACAGCTGGAGCAGGCCCGGAAGGAATACCAGGAAATCGAGAGCCAGAACCGGCAGATGCGCACCATGAACCATTACCTGGTCAACGCCATGGGCAAGGCCCAGGCGGCAGGCATGGGCTATGTGGCGGAGCCGGGCCAGGCAGTGACCAGCGCGAACGGCGCCGGTACCACGGTGGACGTGCTGGAAAAGAACCGGCGCATGATGCGCGGGTGACCAAAGCAGTAAAAAAGACCCGAAGCGGGAAACCGTCGAGGGCTTTTTTTATGCCCTGACCGCGTTTTCACGGCGGGGCGGAAAGGGGACTTATGTCCGAATTTGAAAACACGGGCTTGCCCATGGCACAGGAGAGCGAGACGGAAGCCGCGTCTTTGGCTCCTGAGAACGAGACCGAAACCGGGGAAGCGTTCAGCGAATTCGCTGGCACGGAGCCCACGGCGGAGGAGAACAACCAGCAGGCCGAAGCGCCTGCGAAAGAACCGGGATGGATCAAAGGCCGGGTGGACAAGGCCGTACAGCGTGCCGTGCGGGAGACCGAGGAGCGCATGCGTGCGGAGTTTGAACAGCGGCTGGCCCCCTTCCGGGAGCGCATGTTGGACGAACAGGCCGAGAACCTGGTAAAAGCCGGCGAATTCAAGAGCATCGAACGAGCCAAGGAATACGTCCGGCTTAAGGGCGGAGTAACGCTGGAAGAACCCGCACAAGCGCAGGAAGCACAGCCCGCCCAACAGGTCCAGGACCCCAGGGCAGACGAAAGGATGAGAATCCTTGCCGAGCAGGCAAATAAGCTGGCCAAGAGGGGTGTGGACGTAATGGGAGCGTTCCGCAGCGACGAGAGGATCCATGACGCCATTCTGAACGGCGAAATGGACTTCTACGACGTGGCGGAGCAGATCGCGCCCAGGCGCGTCCCGAGAGCCGTACGTTCTGCCAACAACGCTTCTGCAGGCGGTCTGGACATCTCAAATATGAGCGAGAGCGATTTCCAGAAACTACAGAGGGACCTTGCGGCAGGCAAAAGATATGACCTGCGGAGGTAGAAAGATGAGGTAGAATATGGCAGTTTTTGATAACCTGAACTATAGCTATTCCAGGGGCATCGCGCCCGGTTTGATGCAGCAGTACTACGAGCGGAGCCTGCTTGAAAACATGCAGCCCGAACTCGTTCATTCCCGTGACGGCCAGAAGCGCACCCTGCCCCTTGGCAACGGCAAGCGCGTGCAGTTTCGCAAGTTCACCCCCTTCGGGGCCATCACTGAGCCCCTTGCCGAAGGCGTGACCCCGGACGGCCAGACCCTGACCGAGACCGCCTTCACGGCCATGGTGAAGCCCTACGGCGGTTTCGTGGAGCTGACCGACGAAGTGGACCTGTACCACCTGGACAACATCAACCAGGAGACCGCGAAGCTGCTGGCCGACCAGGCCGCGCTTTCCCTGGACTGCATCAGCAGGGACGCCCTGAACGCGGGCCTGAACGTGCAGTATGCCAACGGCAAGGCGAACCGCGCTGCCCTGGCCGCGACCGATAAGCTGACCTACGACGAGATCAAGAAGGCCGTGCGCACCCTGAAGCGCAACAACGTCAAGCCCTTCGCCGACGGCTTCTATCATGCCATCGTGCACCCCGACACCGTGTTCGACCTGACCAGCGACCCCATGTGGGTGGACGTGGCCAAGTACCAGGACAAGGCAAAAGTAGAAAGATACGAACTTGGCACCATCTACAAGGTGAAGGTGTTTGAATCCACCAATGCCAAGACCTTCACCGGCGACACGTATATCGTCGGTAACCTCACCGAGCTTGCGGCCAGCGCGTCCTTTGACGCCGAGAACAAGCGCATGAAGTACAGCGTGAACACCATCACCGAGGACATCGCCCGTGCCCTGACCGGCAAGCTGGTGAACATGTCTGCCGATGGTACGCTGACTCCCATGTGCATCGAGCGTGTGGATCCCACCGACAAGTACGTGTACTTCCGCTGGGTACCCGACGCTTCCGTGACCGCGAACTGGACCGTTGCCAAGAGCGCGAAGATCGTGCCCACCGGCGCTGGCGCTTCCGGCGCTCCCGTGTACTCCACCCTGATCTACGGCACCAACGCCTTTGGCACCGTGGAGCTGGGCGGCACGGGCAAGAACGTTTCCGTCATCATCAAGGAACCCGGCTCTTCCGGCGCTCTGGACCCCCTGAACCAGCGGGGCACCATCGGCTGGAAGGTCAAGGGCTTCTGCACCGTCATCCTGCAGGACGATTTCATTATCCGTCTTGAGAGCGGCGCTACGGCCTAATAAGGGCCACGGGGGTCTGTCCGAATGGGGCAGGCCCCCTTTTTGGAGGGATAAACCATGGCAGAAACCAACAAGGTACGTATCATCCTGCCCCTGACCGAGGAACAGCTTTCCGGCGTCAAGGTGGACCCGTATGAGCATGTGACAGTGAACGGCAAGACCACGCTGATTAAACGCGGCGAGTACGTGAACGTGGACCCGGAAGTGTATATCCAGCTGCGGAACCGCTACCCCACCATTTAAGGGGGGATCGGAATGACGCTTGGCGAAATGCGCAAGCAGGCGCTTTTCCAATTCAATAACGATACGGAAGCCTTGGATGACTATGAGTACATGCCGCATCTGAACGATTACCTGAACAGGGGTTATGATCTGCTGATGTACGCATGGAAGGAAGAACCCGCGCCCATCATGACCTACGACCAGGAGACGCCGGAGATCCCGGAATGGGCACACAGGGGCATTGTGGATTATGCTACCTATCTGCTGTACCGGAACGGGTCCGGCGCAAGACAGGCACGCGGGCAGGAGTATTTGCGGGCGTTCTACGAAATCCAGGAGCGGCTCCGGGACGGCGGGAAAGCGCCGAAGCACTTTATCCATATACCTGATACGCCGGACATTCCGAGGCACTGGAAG
>Ga0326511_10000250_pt1 | contig 45427 bp, 44 predicted proteins | sample 0_2496_0518_D_FD_203701 | JGI IMG/M metagenome (GOLD analysis project Ga0326511, IMG submission 203701) | Bovine rumen microbial communities from UC Davis, California, United States - 0_2496_0518 | ecosystem: Host-associated > Mammals > Digestive system > Stomach > Rumen | place: USA... | reverse complement strand
CCGGGAAGAAAGAGAGGTATTAAACTATGGAAAACGTATTTTTTCTTCACCAGATCAAAAGGACGAACGGCACCATTGATAAGGGGATTGTCGTGAAAGGAACGCTGGAGGCGGCGAAACAGGGCTATCACGCCTATCTTGGCGCGTATGCCTACGGGCAGAATGCGGATACTGATTTCGTTTCCTGCCACATCACTGACCTGCTCTCCGGCGGAATGGTGCTGCTGGCGGAAACCTGGATCAAGCCGGAGGAAACTCCCGCTGAATAAGGAGGGATACCCATGGCAAGTTACACAAGCAGGTATAACCTGAAAAAGCCAGCGGAGAATGAAAATTATAGTGTGCAGGATCAGAACGGCAACATGGATCTGATCGACAGCGCGCTTGTGGCGAAGCTGGACTCAAACCAGGGCACGACTAATGCCGGGAAGTTTCTGATTGTGAACAGCAGCGGTGTTGTCGTGCCGACCACGGTACCTTTCGCAAACGGGGTGAGTTTCTGATGGCGAATTATCTCGTTACGGATACTGAGCTGACCCAGGTGGCGAATGCGATCCGGGCGAAGGCCAGGGCATCCGGTAGTCTGACCTTCCCGGTGGGGTTTGTGAACACGATCTCCGGGATCACGGAGAAAGCGGCTGCCACCTACAATGTTTCCAGCTCCAATCAGACGATTGCGGCGAACCAGTATCTGGCAGGCGCTCAGACGATCCGGGGAGTGACAACGGCGAACATCGCTGCCGGGAACATCAAAGCCGGAGTGACCGTCAAGGTTGGCGATGCCGGGGACGCAGCCCGGATTGCCAGCGTTGCCGGTACATTTACCAGTGATGCCAACGCAGGCGCTGGGGATATGCTTTCCGGGAAGACTGCGTATGTCAACGGCAGCAAGGTTACGGGGAGCATCGGTTCCAAAGGAGCGGCTACCTATAATGTCTCCAGCTCTGACCAGACGCTAGCTGCGGGGCAGTATCTGTCCGGAGCGCAGACGATTCGCAGGGTGACTACAAACAACATCTCTGCCGGAAACATCAAAGCCGGGGTAACGGTGAAGGTTGGGGACGCTGCGGATGATGACCGGATCATAGGTGTAGCCGGTACATTTACCAGCGATGCTACAGCGGGCGCGGGGGATATCCGTTCCGGGAAGACTGCGTATGTGAACGGCAGTAAGATTACCGGCACATTAAACCCTTCCACAGGTACGCTACAAAGGTACACAACCGATGCGGCCATGAACATAACAAGCCGAACGCTGAACCTAACCGGGTATTTCAATTATGAGATTGAATTCGGTGTTAACAGCGATTATGCTCCGTATTCGGCAGATCTACTAATGGACGGCAGAGTGCTGGTATCAGACTTGCCTGTCAGGTTTAACGGAAGCGTCTGGATAGCCATTCTCAGAGGAAACAGCGCTGCGTCTCAGGCGATTACCGTTAACAGTATAAAGGTTTACTGCTACAGATACTATGTAGGATAAGGAGGAATGATCATGGGCTGGGATTGGAAAGAATGGGCGAAAGCCGCGCTGATCCGCGCAATAAAAACTTTCGCACAGTCGATGGTAGGCTGTATCACGGTGGGTGTGACGGCCCAGGAAGTGGACTGGCTGAAGGCGTTGAGTATCAGCGCTGTAGCCTTTGTGGTCAGCATTTTTACCTCCCTGGGCGGGCTACCTGAAGTGGATAAGAAGGAATAAGCATGAAGCACCCTAAAGCGCGACTTTAGGGTGTTGTTTTTGTATGTAAAGGAGGGAGAGGAGACTTGGCAACGACTACGGCGAGGAACAAGCAGCAGGTAGATGAGATGTCCAAAGCTGATCGCCTGTGGGACAGCCTCAACTATTCCTACGGGAAGCAGCGGGATAACTCTGACGAACAATTCCGGAAGGCGTATAGTCAGGCCGACCGACAGATGTTGAGCCGGGGAATGCAGCGCAGCTCCTACGGCGCTCAGACGCTGGCTGATATCGATAAGCAGCGGGTGAAAGCCCAGAACGATATCTATGACGCCCAGATCGCGGACTATGAGAACCGGCTGCAGCAGGCCGAGCAGCAGGATCTGGAGAACGAGCGCTGGGAGCGGCAGTTTGCTGCGGGCCGGGAGGACGCGGAGTGGAACCGTAACTTCCAGCAGGAACGGGCCAATGCCCAGGATACGCAGTTTCAGCTCAATTTCGATGAGGGCCAGCGGCAGTTTAATGAGAACATGGGCTATCAGCGGGAACGCGCCGGAGCGCAGGACGCCCAGTGGCAGCAGCAGTTTGACGCGAACCGGAGCGACACCGCGTGGAACCAGGCTTTCCAGCAGAGACAGTACGAAGCCAACCGGGATGATACCGCGTGGAACCGAGCCTTCCAGGAAAGGCAGTATGCAGATACTCGGTCGGACACCGCATGGAACCAGGCTTTCCAGCGGGAGCAGGCCGATACGCAGAACAACCAGTGGCAGACGAATTTCAATTTCCAGCAGCGCCAGGCTGATCTTGCCCAGTCGAATGCTGACCGGGCTTTCAACTATCAGCAGAGCCGGGACGCTGTCACGGATACGCAGTGGCAGAAAGCGTTTGACCAGAGCAACACCGACACCGACCGGAAGTTGGCTTCCAGCTATGTCAGCGCGATCATTGCCAACGGTGGTGATCCGACCGACGAGCTGCTGGCCCGGGCTGGACTCAGCCGTGCTGATGCCAATGCTATGAAGGCCCAGGTGGCTGCCGGCGGTGGTGGCGGCGGAGGCGGCGGCTACAGCTACAGCGGCGGGGGAAGCCATAATAATACCACGAACAAGCCTCTGTCTGATTCCGATGTGGATAACGATCTGAACAGTGGCCGTTCTAAGCAGGATAAGACGGATATAGTGACCCCCCTGGTAAACGCTTACAGAACCGCGCAGACGGTATTCAATAAGGCCATCACTTCGGGGAACCTGATACCGAAGCCCAACGCAAGCACAACGGCTAAAGCAAATACCACAACATCCAAGACGAGCAACACGATAACGGCAAAAGGCCCGATGAGAAGCGCGAGTGAGATTGAAAAGGCTTTTGCCGCGTCACAGAAAAAGAAGAAATAACGGAGGTAAGGCATGGCATCTAACCTTCTTGAAAGGCAGCTGAATGCTGCAACACAAGGCCTGAAGAACGCTGGTGCGCTGAAGCCCGCAACGGACACCAACGCTCAGAAACGGCAGCAGCTTAAAGTAGCTACGACCATGGGAGCTGTAGGCAGATCCGTTCAGAACAGTACGGCAGCGCCAGCTACTAAAAGCCTCGACACGAATACACTGCGCGGTACCCTTGGAGAAATCGAAAGGATTCGCTCCTCCGATCCTGACAAAGCGCAGAGTGTGTTTGACAAGGTTATGCAGCTTCAGCAGAACCCTGCCAGCCGTTATTATAACCCCTTTTCCCAGCCCACAAACCGGGCGGTATCTGCCCTTCAGCAGACCTGGGGGGTTGATACTTCGCAGCTGACCAGTGACTGGTTCAAGCAGAATACTGCGTGGCAGGCCGACCTGATCCGCAACGGAACCACCAACTCTCCCAGCAAGCCAGGGAAGCGGGCACCCCAGGCACAGAAGTTTGCCTATGATCTTTTCCAGTATCAGCAGGGCGAATCCCTGACGGAGCAGGCCGAGCGGGAGCTGGAGCAGCTGAATAACTGGTGTTCGTACTGGTCAACCCAGAGTGACCGCAATTGGTCGGATGAGGATATCATCAGCAAGATCAACTGGAAGGATTATCCCGCGCTGAAGTCTGCCAGAGAATCCGTCCAGAGCGGGAAGCTTCCGGAGTTTAACCGGCCCATCGCTTGCACCGATGATGACCTGATGGGAGTTATCTGGGCAGCCAGGAACGGCGGCGGTACCGGGGATCACTATGCCGATATGGCGAACAGTGCCCTGGGCACCGGGAATGTGTGGAAAGCGGACAGCGCGAATGCGGCCCGGCTAGAATACGGTAACCCGGATTACGCGCCGTACACCGTTGGCTGTACGATGGACAAGGAGCGGGTGCGCTTCAACCGTTCCACCTTCGACCAGAAATGGGTGGATGATAACGCCAGCATCATGAACACCGGAACCCAGGAAGAGCAGGATGCCTATCTTTCCGTCAAGGAAGGCGTGGAGAACGCTGCCCAGGCAAAGAAAGAACTGGAGAATCTGAAAACCGCCCTGGATAAACGGATCGCCAACGCCCGCAGCGTAGAGGACGCCATGGCAAAGCTGGATATCCTGCTGGAAAGCGGAGACTATCCGACCCTTGCCAAGATGGATGCTACCGCCGCGAAGGGCCTTGGGCATCTGATGAAGATGGGCGAAAGTGTGCAGTACAGCAAGGGCCTGATGCAGCAGTATATCCAGGACGGCTGGAATAAGCGGGCTGATTCTGAGGAAGACGAGATCGCTTACACGGACAACGTGATCCAGGCTGCTGTCGGTTCCGGTGTTCAGCTTGCGTCCGGTATTGCTCCGCAGAGCGCAACTCAGGCAGTGAACCAGAAGCCCATCGAGGAGCCGGGATATCCTGATGACGCGCTTGGCCCGAATGATACCGCGCTTATGCCGGGTGGCGCTCTTGTGCTGGATGCATCGAATGCTTCTCAGAAGAGCACGGAGCAGGAAGATCCTATCGGACAGTTTGGTGCCGGGAACATCGATCTGGACAACCGAAAAGTCTATACCAACCCGGATGGATCCTTCAGCACGGAGCGCAGCTTCAGCGTGGAGATCGACGGGAAGGAAGTGCTGCTGCCCTCCATTATTGACGGAAAGCCCGTCAGCCAGGATGAGGCGATCAAGCACTACGATGAAACCGGGGAATACCTGGGCAAGTTTGATTCTGTCGAAGAGGCCGATGCCTATGCGGAAGCCCTGCATGAACGGCAGGAAAGGAAGTACGGCGCGGCAGCACCAGCTCCTGTTGCTCCGGCACCTGCGGCTCCCGTGGATGTCATGACGGAGCAGGAGAAGGAAGTAGTCCGGCAGCAGGATCAGACCCTGTCAGACGGTATCGACATGGCTGACAAGGTGCTGACTTCCGGTGAATCCGAGTATCTGGAATCCTCCGGCAGCATGATGACGGATTTCATGACAAATGCCATGACCCAGATAAAGGACGGAGCCATTGAATTCACCAAAAATGTAGCCCGGGCCAACCAGAAGAAGATCCAGCAGAACCATGTCGATTCTGTTCTGGGAAGTCTGCAGGTGGCCTACGACTATGAGCGGAACGGAGAGCTGCTGCAGACCCTGCGCTTCCGGGAGGGAGAGCTGGCCGCGGAGGTTGCCGGAAAGGAATATGTCGGGCAACAGGTTGAACAAACACTGACGGTTCCCCTGACAAGAGGGGAGAGAACTTTCCAGGCTGTGCTGAACTGGGGTGGAGACGGATACCGGCTGGTGGGCATTGATGAGCTGACCAACGGAGATCCCGCCGGTGTCGGCAACCGGGAAGACTGGGAGCTGGCGCTGGGAGATGGCAACGAGGTTGACAGCTTTGTGGAAGAAGCCAACCAGAAAGCTGCCACCATCCAGCAGCAGAATGAGGAATATGCCAATCTCTCCGATGAAGAGAAGGACAAGATAAGAACCCTGCAGGCTATCCGGCTTCAGATCGAGGACGCGGAAACCTATGAGCGGGAACACCAGGCTGAGTACGCCAAGGCCCAGGAAGACTTTAAAAAGGATCAGGAAGCCGTCCGGGATGCCCTCTACATGAATAAAGCCCTTGGGCTGGACACCAGTGATGTCGAGCGCCTGGAAGTGGCTGTCGGGTATCTGACGCAATTCCACGACTATGAGGCCACTGTCTGGAGCAAGTACAACCCGTCCCAGATGTATGCCAACGCCCTCGCTATGGGAGCGGATATTAATGAAGTACGGACGGCGGCAAAGAAGGGCAATGATGAGCTGGCGGGAGAGCTTGAGCTGGCACAGACCATCAAGGCGTATCTGAAGGAAACCGGGCTGAAGGTGCCGGACAGCTACACCCAGAATCTTGACCGGCATATCGCCAAGCTGCAGCGGGATATGGAGGACTACTCCTACTTTGAGCTGCGGTTTAACGATGACTTTGAGGAGATCGCCCAGAAAGGGCGGCAGATGGAATACGACAGCCGTCCGCAGAGCTGGAGCCTGTTCCACAATCCGCAGGATGACTGGGATATCGACCAATATTATGCCTACCAGGAGAACGGTGTCTATGATGAAAGCGGGCGGTTTGATGACCACGGGCTGAAGGGCCTGCTGGGCGGCATGAACAGCCTGATGGACAAGGGTGAACTGGATACATACTACTACCTGCTTGGCTCCGGGCAGGAGAAGAAAGCCCAGGAATATGCAGCCTACATGGCTGACATGACCTATGGCGTACTTTGGACGCGGCGGCGGGAAAAGACCGAAAAAGAAGCCCGGGGTATCGTAGACAGCGGCCTTGGCGGCTTTCTGGGTGGAAACGCCCTGGCTGTCATCATGTCCCCTGTCAGCGCGATCATGTCGCTGGGGTATTACGGATACAACTTCGTTACCGGAAGCGAGATGAACCCGGACAACGGTATGCTGATAACCAGCCATTTCCGCAACGCTACCCGGGAGGAAAGCGCCCAGGAAATCCAGCGGTTCTGCGTAGAACGCGGGTACGGCGAGAACTCCTGGCAGCAGAAGGTTATGCAGGCCGGGTATGAGATCGTCACCAACCGGGCAGACAGCGCCATGAACGCCCTTGTCTTCGGTGGACTCTTTGGAGAGGCCTCCAAGGACGCCGGTTTCCTTGAGAAAGCCGGGAAGGAATTCCTCGGTGCGCTCCCCATGGGCATCTCTGCCTCCATGGACGCGGCGGCTGAAGCGAAGCGCAAGGGCGCTTCCGACGCCCAGGCTTATGGTGTCGCGGCTATTACGCTGTTCGCGGAAACCGCTACCGAAGCCATTTCCCTCGATAACATCCGGGATGCTTTCAAGGCTGGCGAGGATATCAGCAGCGGAACCATTAAGGAATTCCTGAAGAACTGGCTGACGAAAGCCGGACTCAGCGAGGCCTTCGGTGAAGCCGTGAACGATATCATCGAAAACTTCGCCGACGAGAAAATCATGGGAAGCCTGTCCGACCATTCCGACCGGGTATGGGAGTACCGCATGAACGGCTTGACCCCGGAGGAAGCTGAAGCCGCCGCCCGGCGGGACGAGCTGAACGGAGTGCTCCGGACAGCGATGATCAGCTATCTCAGCCCCGGACTGGATATCATTTCCACGGCTGCAGGCCGGGTAGATTATTACCGCAAGGTGACCCAGCTGCACCAGGAAGCCGGGGACAATCGTTCCATGCTGGAGATCATGCGCGGCGAGAAGAAGGCCGTGGAAGCCCTGGAGAACGCGGGCGCTGAGATCGGAGCTGATCCATCCCAGAAGGCGCTGGTATCCAGCTATGAGATTCTGGAAAACGCCAAGAAGGGTGCCAAGGCAGCTCAGACTTCCGCTGTAGCAGCCGCCCTGAGTGGTGTTGAAGAGAAACGGGGAAGCACGGCGAGGGCCATTGCGAATGCGGCGGCTGTCCGGCTTGGCAGAGTTTTCGGAAAAGACAGTGTGGTTGACGGAGTGCAGAAGCTGGTTACCGGTGCTGCCGTTGGCAAGGTGAACGCGGACGCCCTGAATGCGGCCCTGCAGAACGCAGCCCTCAGTAAGAACAGCGCCGCCGCCCAGATGATGGGAAGCCTGGAATTCAAGCAGGCTACCCCGGAACAGCAGGCCGCCATGCTGGCGGGAACCGTTGCGGCTGATGCCGGAAACACGACCGTGATGAATGATATCATCGGAGCTGTCCGGGAGCATCGCATTAACGAGCGGACAAAGGCCGCCATCGCCAACGGTGCCCTGGAAAGTGTGCGACCCGCTGTAAAGGCCGCCAATGAAGCAGCCCGGGAATCCCGGGTAGCGGAGGGACAGCTGGAGGATCGGCAGGAGGCCACAAAAGCCGCGCAGGATGCTGTGGCGGCTGCCGGGGAAGAGATCCAGCGGGATCCCCAGGCCGGTGCTCCGATGATGAACGAGGCCCTTAACAAACTGCAAAGTACGGCAGCCGTGGAGGCTGAGTATGAGCAGAAGGCAGATACCGCGCACCGGAAAGAGCAGAATGCCAAGGACGAAGCCGATCAGGCCGTGAACCAGCGAATGTCCGAGGTGCGACAGGAAGCCACTGCAGAAGTACGCCAGATGGAGGCTGACGAGGCCCAGCAGGCCGAGCTGGATGCCGAGCTGAAGCAGAGGCAGCTTGAAGAGGAGAAGGCGGCTGCGGAGGCCAAGGAAGCCAGCGATAACGCTCTGGATGCTGACGCTGAACAGTTTATCGAAGAAAACTATCCGGACGCCACGGATGAAGAAAAGGCCCGCATCCGGGAGCTGTTTGAGCAGAACCGGAGCGAGACAAGCATCCCGGAGGAAGACCGGGCAAAATTCCTGAAGTCCGTTGGGAAGAAATTCGGCATTAATATTGTAGAAGCCGATGAAACGGAGTACAACGCCAACGGCAGCTACGACCGAGGAACGAACACCCTGACGCTGAATAAGAAGGCAACGGCTGGTGACGCGCTGTTCTTTGTGCTGGGCCATGAGCTGACCCATGTGACGGAGAAGGCCGGGGATTACGGCAAGCTGGCCGATTCTATCCTCCGGGTTGCCTTCGGTGATGGCGTAACCTACCAGGGCATTCTGGATGCCATGCAGCGAGGGGACAACGGTTCTCCGCTGGCGCGGATGGTCAATGCCAGGAGAGCTACCTACGAGAAATCCGCGAACCAGGGTACCCACTACGGCAACGACTACTACCTGCAGGAGATCGTCGCGGATAACCTGGGACTGATCCTTCGGGGTGATCCGGCAAACCCGCAGGCACAGCAAGACCTGATCAACCGTCTGGTGCAGGATGACCCCAAGATGGGCCGGAAGATCCTGGACGGAATCAAGAGCTTCCTGAAGAAGGCTGTTGGTATGCGCGGCGCCTGGCAGACCGATATGCAGAATACCGTGGATCTGTTTACCCAGGCGCTGGAGAACGTACAGAAGAATGTGGCTCCGGAGCTGAAACCGACGGAGCAGAGTCCGACCGTGGGACAGCTGCCGGAGCAGCAGACCGTGCCAAAGACCCCGCAGGAGGCCATCCAGAAGGCGGCGGAGACGGGCGAGGCCCAGCCGCTGCCCGACAGGAAGGGCAACGAAACCCCCGCCGAGGTGCTGCGGGGCGGTACTGTATCCCTGTCCCCGGATCTCATCGCGCAGTCGGTTGCGGCGAGTCAGGAGTTTACGGACAACCCCAGACTCAGCCTGAACAGCTTCAACGAGGCCGAGCAGGAACGCACCCGGGCAGCCCTGCTGGCGGCAAAGGACAGCCAGGACAGACGGCTTTTCACCGCAGAACAGGTAGACCAGTATATAAAGGATGCGCTGGGCGTTGCCTCCATCATCGCGGGAGACAGGGCCAGGCTGGATTTCAAAGCCACGGACAACCCGCTCATGACCTTCCTGAAGAAGAACCAAGACTATGGATTCACCCTGGACGCATCCACCCTGTGTGCAAAGCGGCTGCTGTATCAGGGAACCTTCAACTATGTGCAGCACGCTATGCCTGACGAGGTGTTTACCCCTGCGGATCTGGTTGACCTGGTCAACATCATGAATGAGATGGGGTACGAAACCCCCTGCGGCATTTGCTATGTAGAAAGCCGGAGACGCTGGCTGGATACCTATGCCCACGAATTCATAGACACGACACTGGCGAACCCCGAACCATTTATTAGCAAGCAATTCAAAAAAGCCTCCGCAGAGGAAAAGGCTGCACTTCTTGAACGGCTTAACGGTGAAAAGCCGTCCATTGATGATCTGACCACCACAGACGGGCTGGAAAAGCTGCGGAAGAACGATCCTTATATGTATAAGGCTTTTGTGGCTGCTATGAATGCAAAAGGCTCCGCGAACCCGAAAATCGTGCAGCCCCGGGCTGAGTACAAGGGCGAGATCGCAAAACTCACGAAAAAGCAGATCCAGGCCCTGAAAGATATTGGCGGCCTGCGGATTCAGAGCTTCAGCGATTTTGAAACCCCGCACCTGTTGGATATGATGCAGGCTGTCATGGATATGGCCGCAAGGGGGCTGACCTCTCAGGCATATACCAAGGTGCCCAATTTCGCCTGGGTATTTGGTGATACCGGGATCAAGATAAATCTGAGCCTGATCGGTAAAGGCACAGGGCTGGATGACAACGGTAATCTGATCTTCGATAACAAGGAAGGCATCAACTTTGATGAGGCAATGCAGCTCCGGAATCGATACAGCCAAAATGTTGGGACGATCCTTGTCGGTATCAACGATGATCATATCATTGCGGCTATGGGTGATCCCCGGATTGACTTCATCATCCCCTTCCACAAATCCGGATGGAGTGATTTGGAAAGGAAGGGCATCAAGTCCCTACAGTATTATGAGGACTACACCGATACCCAGAATGAAAGAAAGCTCTACAAGGACGAAAACGGAAACCTTGTCAAGAACGAGGACGGAAGCTACAAGACCGTACCGGCGAAGGAAAGCAAGCTCGTAAACTTTGAGCCTGTGGGTGCTCATGCTTACTGGGATTTCAGTAAGAACGGAGAATGGAATGCCCGGAAATATCTAAAGATGTGTGCTGAAGACGGACGCATTCCGAAGTTCAACCAATTCCTGGTAGACAACGGAGACGGATCTTTCAGTCTGCCGGAAGGCGATGACAAGCGCAGCAAATCTATCCGGGAAGGATACTGGAAGACGCTGATCGACTTCAAGATGTACGACAATGACGGAAACGGTGCGGCACAGCAGGAAGTCACTCCGAACATCAATATGCCACAGGCCCGGTGGGTACTGAACAATTATTCTCTGAACCGACCCAGCGGAAATCCGGACACCAAGATGGCTGATATGAAGAGTAACAACGATGTACCGGTAGCCACCACAGCGGCTGAAGAGTTTATCCGCAGAATCCGGGAGAAACGCGCCGGAAAGACCCCGCCCGAAAACCCGAACGACCCGCTTCATGCAACAGCTCCGAAAGAGATCAATGTCATGGCTCTGGGTAGATCCCAGTTTGCGGACGATGATGTGGCTGCGGCTCCGATCACAGGAACGGCGGCTTCCGCAGCTATGGCTGAAGGTGCTGCCCCTGTGCTGGGGAACGCGGAGGCCGAGCAGAATGAAAGCACTCTGCCCCCCGCCCAGCAGCGGATGGCTATTGATGCGGAGACAGGCGAGAATGTACGGTACAGTCTGCCCTCTGAGGATGTACAGGAAGCCGCAGAAAAGGCTTTCTTAAACAGTAAAGTCAGAACCTCTGACGGGAAGTTGATGCCGGTTTATCACGGGACAAAAGCTGATTTCAACGTGTTCGATACCAGTGTAAGCGGCGGCTCAAATGGTGCAGCGGAAGGTTTCGGCATCTATCTGACGGATAACCCTGAAGTATCTGAGGCTTATGGTGATAGACAGATTTCTGCCTACGTTAACATGGAACGCCCGGCACGATCCGATAAGAAAACAATTAAAAAGTCCGAGCTTGTCAAGCTCATCAAAGCCGCCTGTGAAAAAGAGGCTCAGAGTTTCGTAGACGAGGGAAGCTATGGTAGTGTAAGCGAAGCTCTGCCGGATACCTGGATTTCCAACTACGTTTATACGCCTGACTACAGAACCATTCAGGATGCCTATAAGGCTGTTGCGGATTCTATTCTCAGCATGAACGACAACGACATGGACATCGTTCAGGAAATTATGGCCGGAATGGGTATCCGTGATTACGGCAGGGCTATGGATTTCTACCACGAAGTCCTTACCCCTACAACCGGAATCGACGGCTTTTGGACAACCTGGAAGGACGCTCAGACCGGGGCTACATCAAATGTTATGCTGGCGTTTGATTCTTCTCAGATCAAGAGCAATGAGGATGTAACCTACGATGATCGGGGCAACCCAATCCCACTGAGTGAGCGGTTTAATACCAGCAACCCGGATATCCGGTATTCTCTACCGCAAGATGCCCCCTATATGGCTGCCGTTGAGCGAGGCGAGATGGATCAGGCCCAGCAGATGGTGGATGAGAAAGCCCAGGAGGCTGGATATGTTGGCGCATTTCAGCTTGACAACACACGATATAGCCTGCCAGAGCTTGAACAGGAATACGCAGAAGCCACCCGGGAAGGGAATGAGGACTGGCAGAGACAGGTTGTACAACAGGCTGCTTATAATGCCGGTTATACTACTGGGGCCTATCATGGAAGTCCGGAAACCAACATCACCGAGTTTAATACCCGTAGTGTAGAAACAAAGAAACAGAAGCTGCAGCTTCTCTTCGGTACGCACTTTACCCAAGATCGGAGCTTTGCGGATATCTACGCAAGGAAGGCGAAGAACTCTAAGGGTACTTCCCGGCTGACGAGCAAGACCGGAAAGGTGTATGATGTATATCTGAATCTCGGAAAGTCTCTGGATCTGAAAACGGCAAAGAACTATACCCCCGATACGGAAATGTATCAGTTGTACAATGACCTGCCTGCAAATATTCAAAAGAAACACAAACCGTTTACTTTTTCAGCGTATGATACCGAGCAGGGCCTTGGAAGCGGTGAATACATTACCGCCCGGCACATGGAAGACGCACTTCAGGACATGAGCCCGAAAGATGCAACCGAGTTCTTGGTAGATCACGGGTATAACAGTGTTCAGTATCTGGCAAACTACAACACCGGGATGTCTAACAACCGATTTGGTCGCGACCCGTCCATCATTATGCTGGATCCTGAAAAGATCAAATCTGCTGACCCCGTAACCTATGACGATCAGGGTAACCCGATCCCTCTGTCTGAACGGTTCAATCAGGAAAGCCCGGATATCCGCTACCAGCTCCCCGACAATGCGGTGCTGGAGCAGCAGATCCGGGAATATCTGGCGGGAGGTGGAAGCCTCTCGCAGAACACTGCCCAGGCGAACACAATGCCGGGAATGCCGGTAACCCCGGGAGGCCCGCAGCGGCAATTCGGCAGCCAGACTGCTCAGACGAGCGATGCGCTGCATGAACAGGTGCGGGATTATCTGCGGAACAACAGTGACTACGATCCGGACAGCAACCGCGCCCAGATCGGAAGGGCTATCGGATGGGTGCAGAGCCTTGCAAGCGAGGGCGATCCTGATGGATACGCCGCCGCCCTGAACGCGGTGGACAGCCCCGACTTCGATTACAGATCCGCTGACGGGCAGGCCAGAATGCTGACCCTGATGAGCATGGCGGCGCTGAAGGCCGAATCCGGTGACCAGCGGGCACTGAACGACGAGCTGCGGCTGGCTGACACATTCAACCGTCAGGGCACCGACCTGGGCCAGGCGCTGCAATCCAGGAAGATCTTCCGGCTGATGACCCCGCTGGGCCGTCAGGCTACACTGAAAAAGGAAGCCGACAAGATCAACGAAAACTTCAAGCGCCAGGGTAAGAGCACCCGGGTGCAGCTGTCTAACGAGCTGCTCATCGAAGCCGGAAACGCGAAGACCCCGAAGGAGTTTGAGGCGGTACGGAAGAAGGCGGCGAAGGAGCTGGCAGCACAGATGCCTTCTAACTGGAAGGACAAGCTGACCGCGCTGCGGATGCTGTCCATGCTTGGCAACCCCAGAACCCATGTGCGGAATATCCTGGGCAACGCGATTTTCATGCCTGCCGTAGGCCTCAAGAACAAGATCGGCGCTGTGGCAGAGATCGCTACCCGGCAGAAGACCCGGACGAAGACCCTGGGGCTTGCCAGTAAGGAAGCCCGGACTTTCGCCAAGGCAGACGCCAAGGAAATGGAAGCTGTGCTGCGCGGCGAGGAAACCAAGTACAAGGACGGAAACGCCGTAGAGCAGGAACGGAAAGCCTTCGGACAGGGCAGAGGCCTTGTATCCAGGACAGTCGGAAAGGCCATGCAATGGCTTGTGGACGCTAACGGAAACGCCCTGGAAGCGGAGGACTGGATCTTCCTGCAGAGGCATTACCGGAACGCGCTGGCTGGCTATATGACAGCCAACAAGCTGACCGCGAAGGACATGAAGGGCGCTACGCTGGACGCTGCCCGGGCATACGCTGTGCAGGAGGCACAGAAAGCGACCTACCGCGACGCAAACAGGGTAATCGAAGGGCTGAACAAATTCGAGCAGTCGCACCCCGGTGTGAAATTCGTCGGAAATGCGATCCTGCCTTTCAAGAAGACCCCTGCGAATATCCTGAAGCGCGGTGTGGAGTACAGCCCTGTCGGCCTGATCAACGCCTTGACAAGAGGAGCGAAGCAGGTGCGTAGCGGGCAGATCACTCCGACGCAGTTTATCGACAAACTTGCCTCCGGGCTGACCGGCACCGGTATCATGGCCCTGGGCGCGATCCTCTCCCAGATGGGAGCGGCAACCGCCGGACTGGGCGATGACGATGACGAGTTTGAGAAGCTCAAGGGAAATCAGGCCTACGCGATCAACCCGGGCAAAGTCGGAAACACCGTTCTGCAGGCTTTCGGAGCGCCTAAACTGTTTGGCGAGGATGTTTCCTACACTGTGGACTGGGCTGCTCCGGCCTGTATGCCGTTCTTCGTCGGTGCTGCGATCATGGACACCTACGAAAACCGCGAGAATCTGGACTGGGCAGGCGTATTGAACGATATCATGGGAATCACGGAGCCGGTGTTTAACCTGTCCATGCTGGACGGTGTGAACAGTCTGCTGGATGTGAGCCAGTACGCGGAGGGCACCCCGATCACTCAAATCGGTGAGAAAGTGGTGACCAACTACCTGACGAGCTACATCCCGTCTGCTGTCGGCGCGTATACCAGGGCCTTCGTGGATACCACCCGGAGAAAATCCTATGTTGAATCCGGCGCTGACCTGTCTACATTCCGGTATGCTATCGAGCAGGCCGAGAACAAGCTGCCCTGGCTGAGTACGACCAATATCCCTTACCGGGATGTGTGGGGCAACCCTGACACCAGCGGCACTGCAGAGGCTATCCTGGAGAATTTCCTCAGTCCCGGATACGCCAATCAGATCAAAAACGATCCGGTGGTGAACGAGCTGGAGCGGATCTACCGGGAAACCGGTAACCCGAATATGGTTCCGAAAGCCGCCAGTAAGACTATTGGCACCACCAAGCTGAACGCTGAACAGTATGACCAGTATGTGGTGTCCCGTGGGCAGACCGCTCACCAGGTACTGACGGATCTGATGGAATCCCCGTTCTGGGCGATCTGCGATGATCCGACCAGGGCGAAGATGGTAGAGGATGCCTGGACATACGCCAACCAGATCGGGCAGCACGATGTGACCGGGAAGAAACTCGAAAGCTGGGTGCTGGATGCTACGACCTCCGGGGATGTTGTGACGAGCATCGTCTCCAGGACAGCGGACAGCAACCGGAAGGACTATATATCCGGATTCGGTACGGCCCTTGCGATAGCCCTGGACGAGGACAACGGCGAGGACTACGGAATCAGTCTCGCCGCGCTGGATAGAGCAGAGGCAACAAATGTAGAGATCAGGAACTCCCTGAGAACTTACTTCAAGCCCCTCTACCAGAACGCCTATCTGAACGGAGACACCGACACGATGGACGAGATCAAAGAGAAACTGATTGATCTCGACATTGGATTCAAGGCGAAAGATTTCACAGGCTGGGTGCCTGATACGGAAGAAGAGGAAACAGATACATCCTGGCTAAATCCGAGCAAAAGGTAACTGGTTACTCGCTTGTTACTCTCAGGGGGCATCTGAGCCTTGTAAATCAAGACTCTCTTGCCCCCTGCTAAGGGAGTAGTGCGGGTGACCGCAGCCCGGGTTCAAATCCCGGCTTCTCCGCTCAAACCCCGGAATCTCAACGGTTCCGGGGTTTTTCATTGCTCCAGATTGATACATATTGATACACTAAGAATCAATCCGGTTACTCTCGCGGTTACTCTCACCCGTTACTCTCAGTTTTTCGATGGCATCACGGGCATCGGTATCATCCGGGTGGACATACCTGTCCATCATCTTGGTAGATGACCAGCGCATGATCCGCTGGACGGTTTGCGGGGCCACCCCGGCAGAAATCGCCAGGGCGGTGGCTGTGGTGTGGCGGCAGGAATACGGAGTCAGATGCCTGGCGATCCCGGCTTCCTGCAGGGCTGCGTAGAACATCTTATAGAAGTCTTCCTCGTTCATGGTGAAGATCCTGCCCTCCGGGTGCTGGGCGATCAAATCTTGCAAAAGCGGGATGATCGCTTCCGGGATCAGGACGGACTTCTCTTTCCTTTCCTTCGTCTTCAAACCGACCCCGGTGATCTCCTGCTTCTCCAGATTGATCATAGATGCCTCTAATCGCCTCATCTCGCCCGTCATCATTCCGGTGTAGATCATGATCAGCGGAACGGCGGCACCCGCCTTCCCGGCCTCCCAGGAGGCCCACAGAAGGGCTTGCTCCTCCTCCGTGAACGCCTCCCGGTGTGTCTCCTCCAGCTTCGGCAGCTCTATCAGACCGGGCAGGGCGGGATTGGCGTTGCCGTCCACGGCAGCCAGCCGGAACAGGTGATTGAGCAGCACCCGGACATCCCGGGCGGGGTAGTAGGACTTGCAGGTATCGTTCACAAGCGTCTGCAGCTGGGGGATGGTCAGCTCGTTGATCGGTGTGCCGTGGATCGGTTTCAACCGATTATAGGCAATATGGTAGGCATCCGCTTTATCTTTGGAGATCTTCGCCCCCCGACCCTTGGTGAATGCCTTATAGTAGTAGGATACAGTGGGCACGGGCTTCCACTCAGCCAGACTTTTCAGCATGGGCAGAGCTTCCAGCGCCTCCGTCTTTGTACGAAATCCTCCCTTGCGCTTATACCGGGGCTGACCATTGTCCCGGTAGCCAATCGTGATCTGTGCCACCCAGTAATGCCCTCTCTTGTATACGCTTCCCTGACCGTTAGCACGTTTCGTACTCACTTCTTCACCGCCTTTCTGTGCTGCCGGAGGATATCCAGCGCAACCGTCTGATACACCGGCTCCGCTTCCCGCCAGGCATCCAGCACGGCGATCTCATCCTCCGTAACCTGTCGGGTAGATATATAAGGAACTGTGTAATCCTGTTCCATCAGTAGCTGATCCAAATCTACACCCAGCTCCCGGCAGAAAAAACTCAGGGCCTCAAAGCTGGGTTCCGTCCTTCCGGATTCATAATTTGCTATGGCATTCCGAGTGACCCCGGCCCGCTTCGCCAGCTCTTCCTGAGTGATCCCCAGGTTCGTCCGGAAAAATTTCAGGTTCCTTGCAAAATCTTTTGACACAAATTCACCCCCTTTTGTTTCATTTTAACACAAACTTGTTTGTTTTGCAACACTTCTGTAAAAAACAGGGCTTGTGTAATTTCTACACAGGTGCTATAGTGTAGTCCCGGTGAAAAATACACCGAGAACAGCCAAACGGCAGAAAGGAGTAGCAAACCCCGGTAACCAGGTATATTTTTGTACCCATTTGTGTGCTGAAACTACACAGAAGGAGGTGAGACACATTGGGCCTGTTTAAACCCCAGAGCAAAACTGAGCAGGCAATCGACACACTTCGTGAGTTGGGGCCGACCTGTTCCTCCCGGCAGCTTGCCCAGGTGCTGGGTGGTCAACCGTACTACTACAACGTGCAAGCCAAGAAAGGCGTCCTGCCTTTCCAGTTTTTCTGGCGCGGGAGGGCGCTGCGGGTATCCACGGAATCGGTAATCAAATTTCTGAGAGGAGAAGATCCGAATGTTTAACCTGACTATCGCCGCGCAAACGGCAGAAGAACTCCGGCAGAAGCTGCTGGACATGGTGGGATTCATGAAAGCCGTCGATGTAGTCAAGCCCGCCAAGGAAGAGATCAAGCCTGTCATATCGATGGCCCAGATGGAGCAGAACGAGGCGAACGCCCCGGAACACAAGATGCCGGAACCGCCGCCCATCGAGGATGTACGGGCTGCACTGAAGGGACTGAAGGAACGGAAGGGCGCTTCCGCTGTCCGGGAGCTGCTGAAAGCCTATGGCGCAGATAACCTGACGGAGCTGAAACCGGAGGACTACGCCGGAGCGATGTCCAGGGCCCTCGCGGAGGTATGAAAATCGGACTAATTGATGTAGACGGTCACAACTTCCCGAATCTGGCTTTGATGCGTATCAGCGCATATCACAAAGCTAAAGGGGATGATGTGGAATGGTGGTGGTCAGATCTTATCCACTATGACATCGTCTACATGAGCAAAGTGTTTTCCGAATCATACAGCCCCGACATCCCGGAACCGATGAATGCGGACAAGGTTGTCAAAGGTGGGACGGGTTATGCGATTTCGCTTGTGGATGGGAAAGAAGTCTTTGACAAATCAAAGCATTCAACCCTTCCTGACGAGATCGAGCATATGTTCCCGGATTACACGATCTATCCGCAGTATCCATACGCAGTCAGCATGACAAGTCGGGGATGCCCCAGGGGATGCCGTTTCTGTCATGTAGCCGCCAAGGAAGGACGATGTGCCGTCAAAGTCGCTGATGTGAAAGATTTCTGGACTCCCGAAACAGGGAAGACTGAAATCAAGGTTCTTGATCCCAACATCACGGCCTGCCGGGAAAAGCGCGATCTGATGCGGCAGTACCGGGAGACGGGCGTATGGATCGACTTCACACAGGGCATCGATATCCGGCTGGTCAACGATGATGACATCGATGACCTAAACGGAATGAAGATTAAAATGCTTCATTTCGCATGGGACAACCCGAAGGATGATCTGGAAGGTAAATTCCGAAATTTCGCAGAGAAATACCGGAAGAAAGGCCACTGCAAGACGGTATATGTGCTGACGAACTATGACAGCACGATGGAGGAGAACCTGTATCGGATTTATACGCTGCGGGATCTTGGGTATGACCCGTATGTGATGATCTACAACAAGCCGGAAGCTCCGAAGGAGATCCGGAGACTCCAAAGATGGTGCAACAACAAAATTATTTTTAAGAAAGTTCTACGGTTTGAAGATTACAAACCGTAACTGGAAAGGAGAAACATATGCCGGATAGACACGCTGTGCTGAGTGCCAGCAAGGCCCACCAGTGGCTGAAATGTCCTCCCAGCGTCCGGTGGGAACTCCAATTCGATGAGCCGGAGCAATCCGAGGCCGCCGCCGAGGGCACAGTAGCCCACGCGCTGGCAGAGGATCATATGCGGAAAACCCTGGAGGGGAAGCGCCTGACGGTGCCAACCCGGATCAAATCGGATCCGCTTTTCCGGCCCGCAATGGTGGAACACGTTGCCACCTATTGCGACACCATCATGGAGGTTTACCACCAGATGCAGGAAGCGGGAAACGATCCCAGCATTTATCTGGAGCAGGAACTGGATCTGTCCCCCTGGGTGCCGGAGGGCTTCGGGACAGCAGACTGCATCCTGATCGGAAACGGAACACTCCATGTGTTTGACTTCAAATACGGAAAAGGTGTTCCGGTGGATGCGGAGGAAAACCCGCAACTCAGCCTTTACGGGCTGGGGGCACTGAACGAGTTTGGAATGCTCTACGACATCGACCTTGTCACTCTCCACATTATTCAGCCCAGGCTTGATTCCATCACCGAGTGGTCAATCGCCCGGGATGAGCTGGAACTCTGGGGGGAGAACACGGTGAAACCGACAGCAGCCCTGGCATTTGAGGGTAAGGGCGAATTCAACCCGGGGACGGATCAGTGCCGGTGGTGCCGGTGCAAGAACGTATGCAGGGCTTACAACACCTTCATGCTGGAATCCGCAAAAGCTCGTCTCAACGAGGAGGGCGAAGAACGGCAGCCAAACGAGATGGCCCCGGAGGAGATCGCCAAACTGTTGGAAGTGGTAGAGGAGATCAAACGCTGGGCCACCCGGGTGGCTGAGTACGCCCTGGATCAGGCCCTGAACCACGATGTAACCTACCCCGGCTTCAAGCTGGTGGAGGGCATCAGCAGACGGAAGATTACCAACGAGAAGGCCGCCACGGATGACCTGGTGGCGGCGGGATTCCTCCCGACGCAGATCATGAAACTGAAAGGGATCGGCGATCTGGAGGAGTTAGTAGGAGCCAAACGGCTAAAAGAGCTGATCGGGGACTATATTGAGAAGCCCGATGGCAAACCGGCCCTGGTGCCGAAAACGGACAAGAGGCCGGAATACAACAAATTTAAAACAGTGTTTGAGGAGGTTACAGAGTAATGAGTTATGAAGTGAAGTCCACGGAAGTTGTCACCCGGAAGCCGGTTCGTCTGAGCTATGTTTTCCTGAACAATCCCCGGAAGAACGATGACGGCAGCGAAGGCAAGTACGGCGCTACCCTGCTGATCCCGAAGACGGATAAAGACACCATCAAGGCCATCAATGCGGCGATTGAAGCCGCCAAAGCGGAAGGCATTTCCAACGGTATCAAGGGCGCGAAGGATTTCCCCAGCCCCCTGCGTGATGGTGACGGGCAGCGGCCCCGGGGCGGCGAGTACGGCCCGGAGTGCAAGGGCATGATGGTGCTGAACACCACCAGCAAAAACCGGGTGAAGGTGTGCGACCGTAACCGGAACGAGATCCTCGACTCCGATGAGATCTATTCCGGTATGTGGGCCAACGTGATGATCAAGCTGCGTTGCTTCAATGTTCCCGGAAATAAAGGCATCACCTGCTACCTGAATCTGGTACAGAAGGTGCGCGATGACCAGCCCCTGGGCGGTAGCGCTCCGAAGGCCGAGGATGTCTTTGATGCCATCGAGGACGATGATGACGATCTGGGGCTGTGAGAAAATGAAATTAGGAAGTCTGTTTGACGGATCAGGTGGCTTCCCGCTGGCAGGGGTGATCAACGGTATCACCCCTGTCTGGGCCAGCGAGATTGAACCCTTCCCAATCCGGGTAACCAAGCTCAGATTCCCCGACATGAAGCACCTTGGCAGTGTGACAGATATCAACGGCGCGGAGATCGAACCTGTGGATATCATAACCTTCGGTTCACCCTGTCAGGATCTAAGCGTTGCGGGAGCGAGAGCCGGAATTCATGAGGGTCAGCGGTCAAACCTGTTTTTTGAAGCCGTCAGAATCATTAAGGAGATGCGAGATGCAACAGCAGATAACTATCCAAGATTTGCTGTCTGGGAGAATGTCCCCGGAGCCTTCAGCAGTAATAAAGGAGCCGATTTCCAGTCTGTCCTTGAAGCGCTATGCCGAATCAAAAAGCCAAAGGTTTCTATTCCTGGATCTCCGAGAGGGGGGTGGAAACCTGCAGGACTCATCGTGGGAGATGGGTACAGCATTGCTTGGCGGGTCTATGACGCTCAATACTGGGGAGTCCCCCAGCGTAGAAAGAGAATCTACCTTATCGCAGATTTTGGATCTGAACGCGCCGGAGAAATACTCTTTGAGTCCGAGGGCATGTCAGGGGATCCTAAACCGGGCAGAGCGGAGAGGGAAAGAGCTTCCAGATATGTTGCGGGATGCCCTGATGGAGGTCGTTTCTTCCTGTGGGGGGACGGATGCTGAATGATGAGATCATCGTCCTGAACGATCAGGGGGGGGGTATCATGAGCGTAAGTGACAAGCCGAATACCCTTCGCGCACAGATGAAGCATCATGAGCCGATTGTCTGTTTTCAGCAGAACCAGAGAGAGGAAGTAAGACTTGTTGGTGGTGGTGGAATCGTTGGAGCTTTATCCGCGAGCGCTGGAATGAAGAATCAGAATTACCTGTGCATTTCGGTCAAGACGAAACAGATTGACATGAGAACGGCAGAGGATGAAGCTCACCAGTTGGATAGCAACGATGACAAGGAACCACAGACTGTGTGCTATGCCATAGATGCTTACAATCAGCAGTGCAATAACCGTGTATTCAAAACCCTAAACAGCATTGCAACAGATTCTGACCACATACCGCTCACCTGTTATGCCATCGAAGGAAACACAGTTGACCGGAACAGCTGAAAGAACGGATGCGGATGGTGCGAGGATGTAAGCCCTACGTTGAACACGCAGGACAGACACGCTGTCTGCATAGCTCTGGAAGGCAACGGAGCCAGACCTTCCCATCTGGGCGGAGGATTCAGCGAGGACGGGAAATCCTACACACTGAACACGATTGAACGGCGTTCTGTGTGCTACTCCGTTGATTTACGAAACTTACACGAACACCGTGATGTATGAGAAAGACGATGAGTAAAGTTTTCATCCATGTGGGTGGGGTACTCGCCAGTTCCTGCGCAAACGCAGAGATTACGGACGGAACCATCTCGCCCACAGTCATGGCGAGGGCCGGAACAGGCGGGAACCAGCTTCCGCTGGTTGTTTACAGGATTGAGGAAGTCGGATGCTTCCAGAACACAGGAAGAGGATGGTGGAACGAAGGATGGACTGCCGAAACGCTAAGAACCCCATGCGGAGGAGACAGCACGAAGTCCAACCTTGTAGCCGTCATGATAAACCAAGGCACGGAAACAGACGTTTGAAAGGAAAATGATGGAAGTCTATCCAGAGATTACAGGCACATTGTGCGCCAACAGCCATCCCGGAAGCTACACCGGACAGGATGCGTACAACGACATGCTTCCCGTGATCCATAATTCATCCGGGGGGGTATCGCGGCTACGCTTGACGCAAGCTACTGGAAGGGAGCAGGAACGAGAAATGGAAAGGAAAGAGAATTTGTCTGCTACGAAAGATCGCAAGTATGTGCTTCGCCGACTGACACCGCTTGAATGTCTCCGGCTTCAGGGACTGCCTGACTGGTGGTGCGACGGAGCTAACGGAAGCGACAGCGCAATCTACAAGATGGCCGGAAATGGGCTCGCGATTCCGTGCGCATATGATGTGCTGGAACGGATTGCAAAAGAAATGAGGAAACCCTATGACACTGGCGATTGACATTGAAACTTACTCCAATGTAGACCTGACCAAATCGTCGGTATACCGCTACAGCGAGGATCCTTCTTTTGAGATCCTGCTGTTTGGGTACGCCTTCGATGATGACCCGGTAACGGTGATCGATGTGGCTACCAGCGGGATCCCATACGGCCTGCTGTCAGCCCTCACCGACCCGGAGATAACCAAGATGGCATATAACGCCAGCTTTGAACGAGTCTGCCTGTCCAACTACATGAAGCGCCATGGTATTGAAATCCAGGGCGGCTTCCTGCCTCCCGAACAGTGGCGCTGCACCATGGTTCACGCCTTGAGCTGCGGCCTGCCCCGGTCACTGGCCGGGGTGGGCCAGGCTCTTGGCCTAAGAGAGGAAGAGGCCAAGATGAAGGAAGGCGCGGCGCTGATCCAATGGTTCTGCAAGCCCTGCAAGGCCACTAAGACCAACGGAGGCCGCACCCGGAACCTGCCACAGCACGATATGCGGAAATGGCTGACCTTCCAGGCGTACAACGCCCGGGATGTGGAGGTGGAACGCACCATCAGAAAAATGCTGGAGAGCAAACCGGTGCCGGAAATCGAATGGAAAGCCTACTGGATGGATCAGAGGATCAACGACCGGGGCGTCCTGATCGACAGGAAGCTCATGGAAAACGCGATCCGTATCTCCCAGGAGCATACCGCAGAGCTGACAGCGGAGGCCGAGCAGCTCACTGGGCTGAGTAATGTGAACAGCGTTTCCCAGCTCAAGGAGTGGCTGGGTGTGGAAGGCTCGCTGGACAAGAAGGCTATCAAAGCCTTGCGGGACAGCGGGAACCTGGATCTGAAACAGGATCGTCTGCTGGCGATCCGGCAGGAAATGGGAAAAACAAGTATCAGCAAATATGAGGCCATGCAGAGAGGGGTGTGTGCAGACGGTAGAATTCGTGGATTGTTCCAGTTTTATGGAGCCAACAGAACAGGACGCTGGGCGGGTAGACAGGTACAAGTTCAAAACCTGCCCCAAAATCATATTGATGACCTCGATACCGCCAGAACCCTGGTTGCTGAAGGAGATCGCGAAGCGGTTCTGCTTCTCTACGGAAACGTACCAGATACGCTGTCACAGCTTATACGCACAGCGTTTACAGCCCCGAAAGGACGAACATTTGCAGTTGCTGATTTCAGCGCCATCGAAGCCCGGGTATTGGCTTGGCTGGCAGACGAAGAGTGGAGAATGGAAGTGTTTCGGACGGGTGGAGACATCTACTGCGCTTCCGCATCCCAAATGTTTAAAGTGCCGGTAGTCAAGCATGGCGTAAACGGGCATCTGAGGCAGAAAGGCAAGATCGCAGAGCTGGCCTGTATCGCGGAGGGACAGCTCGTCCTCACAGATCACGGGGAGATCCCCATAGAACAGGTTACGACCGATATGCGCGTATGGGATGGCGAGAGCTGGGTAACCCATGAAGGTGTAATCCACCGAGGAAGAAAGGAGGTTATCACTTATGACGGACTCACAGCAACCCCAGACCACCCAGTATTCATCGAGGGGCAAAGTCGGCCGGTACCCTTCGGACTCGCCGCCCGAAACGGAGCACATCTCCTACGATCTATCCCTGATCGGGAAGAAGTACGGACGGGTGACGATCATAGAAGGGGAGAAACGCTACACCCGGCACTCCAAGAAACACGGATGGACGAGGCCCTACGTTCTGACCCGCTGCCAGAGCTGCGGGAAAGAGGAATGGATAAACTTGGAGAATCTGACGCGTGGATTATCTCAGGGCTGCCAGATGTGTACGAAACCAAGGACTTATCCGAAATGGCTGGATCGGAGATTTACGGCGGCAAAACAACGATGCACAAACCCGAAGGACGGAAACTACAAAAACTACGGGGCGCGTGGAATAAGCTTCGACTTTGCCTCCGTAAAAGAAGCCTGCCTGTGGATGATCGAAAACTGCGGACTGCCGGACAGGAGCCTGGAGATCGACAGGATCGATGTGAACGGCAACTATGCTCCGGGGAATCTCCGATGGGTGACACATCAGGAAAACTGCCAGAATCAGCGGAGGTTTATGACCTGATCAATGCGGGCCCCAACCACAGATTCATGGTATCCGGTGTGATTGTCCATAACTGCGGATACGGTGGTGCTCTGGGCGCTATGAAAAACATGGGTGGCGCGGACTTCGGACTGACTGATGCGGAAATGACCAAGATCGTCACGGACTGGAGAAACTCAAACCCGAACGTAATCCGGTTCTGGTGGGATGTGGACAGGATGGTAAAGGCCGCCCTGGACAATCCCGGAACCATCCAACGCCTGTCCTGTGCTGCCGACCGGACTGCCATCTGTGCCCAGATGACTCGAAGCCTGCTGAGTATCACCCTGCCGTCCGGGCGCTGCATCCGGTATTTCAAACCCCGAATTGAAACCAACAAATTCGGATCAGAGAGCATTACCTATGCGGGGATGGATGCCGGGAAGTGGGGCCGGGTGGAAACCTACGGCCCCAAGCTGGTGGAAAACATCGTACAAGCCACCAGCCGGGACTGCCTCCGGGACGCCATGATGCGGGTAGCAGAGGTTTTCCCGGATATCGTGATGCACGTTCATGATGAAATGATCGTAGAGGTAAACGAGGAGCAGGCCCAGGATGCGCTGGGCTATATGCAGGAATGCATGGGCAAACCAATTGACTGGGCACCTGGGCTGTTGCTCCGGGGAGATGGGTATACGACCCCATATTATAGAAAGGATTGATAATCATGCTGAGAGAACTCAGAGAAGCCTGGCGTATTGTCCAACTGTACAAGGAGAATGACGGGTACAAGGGGCCTTTTGTTGTTGTTCGGGAATCCATGATGGAGGAGCTGCAGATCAGCTATGGCAGGGCACTGGCTGACAATAAAGCCTATGCCCAGGTAATCGACAAGCTCCTCGCGGGGGAACGGATCTGCGAGATGTGCGAGGACTGCCAGGAATGCGAGAATCACGATAAATGGCTGGAAGGCCGGTGCAAGGATTTCCTGCTGCGGTTCCCGGATAACGAGGAAGCTGCGGAGGCTTTCAACAAATGTTATCGGGAGTGCGCGAAAAAGTGCGGAGGGAAATGCAGTGAAAACTAACGAGGAGCGGCTGCAGGATAAAATCGCCCAGCTCCAAACATTCCTGGCAGCCCTGGGGTTTGTGCGGATGAGTCTGGCTGGGGATTGCTACGCCTACCACCACAACCGGGCGAAGCCCTGTTCCTGTGGCAAATATCCGGTGGTTATGGAGTATATGTATACCCCGGGGAACTGGGTGGCGATCTGCAATAACTGCGGTGCCAGGACGGTGGAGGCCAGCAACCCGATTGAGGCCGTCCGGTTCTGGAATCAGGAAAAATACTCCGAGGGAACCCTGCTCACCCGGAACAAGCTGACCGCTAAAACCATGGATGATATCGGGGCGCAAAACCTGACGGAGGCCGCGAAACACCAGGCTGTCATGGATCTGGTATTTGAGGTGAAAAATCATAACCTGGATTCCCCGGTGGCAAAGGAAGCCATCTGGTTCATTCATAACAAAAAGGCCGTGGACGATATCATTTCAGGACGAACGGAGGGAGTCACCAATGATCTGCGTAGAAAAGGATCCAATAATCCAAAAGATTAACTTCGCCATTAACCACGCGACCGGGAAATCCTGGTCAAAACGGGACAAGCTGGCTGCACTCAACGAACTGCTGCTGTTTGTGGAACACCTGAACGAGATCGACCCGGAAGGCGTCGATCCAGACAATTTTTATTCTCCGTCCAGTAAGATGGTCGCGGAGCTTGAGCCTATCATCCCCTACGGCAGCATCGGAAAAATAAACTATCACTGCGAATACTGCGGAGAACGGGTACAGCGAGAGGATCGGTACTGCAGGAAATGCGGGCATAAATTCATCCGGGAGGGAAAGACATGACTTGTATGTTCTGTGGCAGGCAGGCCACCCATGAAATCCGGAAATCCCCGTGCTGTGAACGGTGCTGGCAGAAACTACGGCACATTCTGGAGGACGAGGACGAGGAAGAGCAGGAAGCGGTTGAGCCAGAGGTGGAAACGCTGAACGAAATTGACAGGATTTATAGATGCCCGAAATGCCACAAGCACTTTTTCTATGAGAAACAGAAGTACTGCGATCAATGCGGACGGAAGGTGAAGTGGAATGAGTAAAATGCCACATATGTGCATAACCTGCAAGCACTATGAGCCATATCACTGCTGTCTGGATGATAGCTACATCGGATATTTGTACTGCGCAGAGCCAACGAAGTGTGCGGCGTGAAGACTCAGCGACAAATACAAGCCCGGAGGAGAATTTTATGAAGACAGAAAGAGAATGGATATACCGGGAAGTACAAGGCAAGAAGTACCAGATGCAGGAACTTGTCCGGTGTAAAGATTGCAAGCATTTTCAAGACATGAAATGCTCATATCCAGAACGTGGGACTTGTGACCTGTGGCATATGTTGCATTTGGGTGACTGGTTTTGCGCTGACGGGGAAAGGAAGGTGAAGTTGGATGAGTGAAAGGCCAGAAAAGCGGAAAATTGAGTTCATCGAATCATACTGGACAGGTGGCGAGTACGGATCTGATTACAAATGGAATGATAACCACGGAGAGCTTGTCAGATGCCATGAATGCAAGTATTGGCAGGACAATAACGGTGGATATCCACACCGTGACTGCAAATGGAATCAGTACGAAACTCCTGACCCGGACGATTTCTGTAGTGCTGGAGAACGGAGGGATGATGATGACTGATAAAACGGAGGATGATCGGAAACGAGCAAGCACCTGAAAGACTGCAAAACTTGCCAGTATGCCAAGATCGTGAAGCACCCCGAACATCATCGCAACCACCCGGAGTATCTGGAAGGGCGCTGCAGGATCCCCCTGTTCGCCAGGGTGACCGTGAAAGGGGAGAAGGAATACTGCGAGGACTGGGAAGCCATTCAAGCCAAAAATAAGGAGGACTGATACTGTTGCCTGATATCACGATCTCAGTGGGTGACTCCAAGAGGGCCACCCGCTGGGTACCTAAGACGGTATCCTGGGAGAAGCTCTGCAAAAAGTTGAGTAATCCCATTATAACCAACGAAACCATGGCTGAATACGCCGCAGCCACCAAGGACAGGCGCGGAGAGATCAAAGATGTTGGCGGCTATGTCGGCGGTAGAATCGAAGGCGGGGTGCGCCGCGCCGGGAATATCACCGACCGACAGCTGATCTGCCTGGATGCTGACTATGCCGATATGGGCCTGTGGGATCTGTGGGATATCATGGTCGGCAAGGCCTGCCTGATGCACACCAGCCACAGTCATACCCCGGAGCAGCCCCGGCTGCGCTTTGTGATCCCCCTGTCCCGGCCTGTCACAGCGGCAGAGTATGAGCCTATCGCCCGGAAGCTGGCCCAGCTCATGGATATCAATGCCTTCGACGATACCACCTATGAAGCCTCCCGGCTTATGTTCTGGCCCTCTGTCAGCCTGGACGGGGAATTCGTCGTAAAGATCCACCCGTCGCAGGAATGGGTGGATCCTGACGAGATCCTGGCGATGTACGACAACTGGCAGGATATGCGGAGCTGGCCTACATCCGAGAGGCAGACCGAGGCCGTCGTAAGGATGGGAAAGCTGCAGGGCGATCCGCTGACAAAACCTGGTATCGTCGGAGCATTCAACCGGGCCTACACGATCACAGAGGCCATCCGGAAATTCCTGCCGGAGGTGTATATCCCGGCCCAGGATGGGCGCTGGACATACGCTGCCGGATCTACCACGGGCGGGGCGGTATCCTATGATAACGATACCTTCCTCTACTCCCACCACGCCACGGATCCCACCAGCAACCGGCTCTGTAATGCCTTCGACCTGGTGCGGATCCATCTGTACGGCGATCTGGACAAGGACAGCACCGAGGATATCGGAAATCTGCCCAGCGTCAACGCCATGAAGAAAATGTGCCAGACGGATGAGCGGGTATGCAGTGAGCTGGCGGAGGGTGTGCTGCTGACCCCGGAAAGCGTTTTCGACAAGAAGGCGGATCTGGAGGCTTTCCGGGGAGACTTGACCGAGATCGGCTTGTCCGTCGTGATGGCGGATACCTACGGATATGGAGTCATGCGGAACAAAGCCTTTGGCTGGATGTTCTGGGATGGGATCAAATGGCTGCTCGATGCTGACGCGGAGGCCGCCATGCTCATGATGAAATTCACGGACGATCTGTACCGGAACGCGCAGACCAAACTGGCCCTGGCGGAGGACAAGCCCGCCTTGGAGCAGGCCAAACGCGAATTCGCCACAGTCTGCAAGCTCCGCACAGCTCCTGGCATCAGCCACCTGACCACGATCCTGAAGTCAATCGCGGACGAACCACGGACGGATTCCTTCGATGCTGACCCCTGGGCGCTGAATACCCCGGATGGTATCGTGAACCTGCAGACCGGGGAGATAGGCCCACATGATCCGAAAGCCCGCTGTACAAAATGTACTGCTGTTGCTCCAGGACTTATGGGCAAGGCGAAATGGCTAGATTTCATCGACTATATCACTGGTGGGGACGCCGATTTCGCGGCCTACCTGCAGACCCTGGCTGGCATGGCTGCCGTTGGCGAGGTGTATGAGGAAGGGCTGGTCATCAGCTACGGCAAGGGCGGCAATGGCAAAAGCACCTTTTTCGGTGTGCTGAAATCTGTTTTCGGCGATTACGCCAAGGCAATTAACGCCGATGTGCTCGTTCCCCTGAAAGGCGCTCGACCTGATCAGAGCTATATCGCCGCTCTGCGCGGGGTGCGGCTGGCGATCCTGGGAGAGACTGATGAGGCCGCCTCCATGTCCGTTGCACAGCTCAAACGGATAACATCCCGGGATGTGATCAGTGCGAGGGCACTGTACAAAGACCCGATGGAATTCATCCCCACCCATACCACGATCATGCATACCAACCACCTGCCAAGGCTGGGCAGCATGGACGGCGGGACGAAACGCAGGATCGCGGTGGCACCTTTTCCCTCCACGCTGCCCCCGGAGCAGGTGATAACCAATTACCAGCAGGTGCTGTTCCATGAGTGCGGGCCTGCTATCCTGCAATGGGTGATCGATGGCGCGGTAGCCTTCTATCAGAACGGCTGCAAATTGGAGAAAGCCGCCTGCGTCCGGAAGGCCACCCGGGAATACCTGGAGAACGAGGACTGGTTTTCTACGTTCCTGGGGGATACCTGCGAAGTGGGCGAATCGTATGAAGTGCCCTCCGGTGAGCTGTACCAGGCATACCGGGAATGGGCCGGGGCGAATGGCCTCTTTGCAAAACGCGCCCGTGATTTCGCCTCTGTACTGGATGCGAATGACTACATTAAGGTGACCCGGATGACCGGAAAATTCTGGAAGGGGCTGAGACTGAAGGAAACAGGGATATGATATCACGGAGCGTTTGGTGCAATAGATGTGTATCAATCTGTGTTCTATTACGGCTAATGACGGATAAATGCCAATGTTGCTCCCATGAGGCTAAAAATTAGCCTATAAGAGAGAGTTTATATATTATCCGAAATATCCGTCATAAGAAATTAGCCCGGGATGCCTGGGCGGGGAGAACGATTGGAGGATGAGAAAGGTGAAAATGATTTTACCGCTGACCGAGCTGCTGGCAGGGCTGTCAGAGGAGTGCTGTGAACTTGGGAGGGCGGCACTGAAACTGCGGAGGGTATACGACGGGGGGAATCCGACACCCACCACGGAGCGGGAGGCTATCGACAACCTGGAGGAGGAAATCGCGGATGTGATGGTTTACCTGTCGCAGATCCCGTACAGCAAAACCCAGGTGGAAATGATCCGGGAGGCTAAAACCCGGAGGATGGAGGAACGGTGTGCTGGAATCGGCAGTTGAGAGAAAACTGGTGGACGGGATCCGGAAGGCCGGTGGCTGGGCTATCAAGCTGGTCAGCCCCGGCAACTCCGGGGTGCCTGACCGGCTGGTGCTGATGCCGGGAGGTCGGGTGATATTCGTGGAGCTGAAAACCGATACCGGGCGGGTATCCCCCCTTCAGCAGCAGGTGCATGACCGGCTGCGGGGAATGGGGATGGATGTCAGAGTGCTGTACGGGATAGTCGCAGTGAGAGAGTTTTTGAGGGAGGTGGAGACGGATGCATTACCAGCCCTACCCATACCAGGAAGCGGCGATGCAGTGGATTATGGAGCATAAGCACTGCGGATTATTCTTGGAGATGGGCCTGGGGAAAACAGTGGTTACCCTGACGGCGATTAAGGCCCTGATTGAGAATTTTGCGGTTTCCCGGGTGCTGGTGGTAGCCCCCCTCCGAGTGGCTGCCACGGTTTGGCAGGAGGAGGCAGGGAAATGGGATCACCTTTCCGGCCTGCGGTTTTCCAAGGTGCTGGGCAGCCGGACGGAGCGGGAAGCTGCCCTGCGGAGGGATGCGGATATCTATGTGATCAATCGGGAGAACCTGCCATGGCTGGTGGATTATCACGCAGCAACTCGCAGATGGCCCTATGACATGATCGTGCTGGATGAGCTGTCATCCTTCAAAAATCCGAAAGCGGAGCGGTTCAAGGCCATCAGAAGAACCCTTCCGGCAGTGCGGAGGATTGTAGGATTGACAGGTACACCGGCCCCGAATGGGCTGATTGATTTGTGGAGCCAGATCTATCTGCTGGACAGGGGGGAACGGCTGGGTAAATTTATCGGACGATACCGGGAAGAGTTTTTTATTCCCGGGCACCGGAATGGGATGGTGGTGTATAACTGGGTACCGGCAAACGGAGCACCGGCTGAGATTTTCCGGAGGATATCGGATATCTGCATGAGCATGACGGCAGCCGATTATTTGAGGATGCCGGACAGGATTGATATCAATGTGCCCATACGGCTGCCTGAGAGGGCCAGGAAGGCCTATCAAACCCTGGAGCAGGACTTGGTATTACCCATGGCTGGAGAGGCCATTACAGCGCAAAATGCGGCTGTTTTAGCGGGTAAGCTGCTGCAGTTGTCGAACGGGGCAATTTACGATGAGGACGGACGGTACCATCCGGTGCATGAAGCGAAGCTGGACGCCCTGGAGGATCTCGTTGAGGCGGCAAACGGGGAGCCGGTGCTGGTGTATTACGGATTCCAGCATGACCGGGACAGGATCCTGCAGAGGTTTCCGGAGGCCCAGGTGCTGAAAGGCCCGGAGGAGGTGAGGAGGTGGAATAACGGAGAAATCAAGCTGCTGATAGCTCATCCCGCCAGCGCAGGCCACGGGCTGAATCTGCAGCAGGGCGGGCATATCATGGTTTGGTTTGGGTTGACATGGAGTCTGGAGCTGTATCAGCAGGCAAATGCCAGGCTGTACCGGCAGGGACAGAGTCAACCGGTGAAAATTTATCACCTGATCACGGAGGACTCCGTGGATGAGGGGGTATTGAAAATTCTGACAGGAAAGGCAGAGCGCCAGGACGCTTTGATTGACGCAGTGAAAGGGAGGATTGAACGATATGAGAGCTAAGGAGTACATGGAACAGGTGCGGAGAGCCGAGGAGGAGCTTCAGCTGATCGCGGATCAGAGACAGCACTATTTGTGGCTTGGCGGGGCGCTGGGAGCTAATTTCGGCGGGATGCCGGGAGCGCACGATAACCATTCCCGGGTGGAAGTGGCGGCTGTAGGCATGGCTGATCTGGCTGCCGAGCTGGATAAAAAAGCTGCGGCTTATGCGGAGACAGTAAAAACAGCACAGGCCCTGGTTGACCAGATTCAGGTGCCCAATTTCCGGAAAATTCTGGTGTACCATTATTTCCTGGGAAAACCCATGAAGGAGATCACGGGTATCATGGGATACAAGGATGAGAGATCTGTTTACCATGTTCGGAGCTATGCCCTGCAGGAATTGCAGAAATTGCTGGCATAAAAAAGAGGCCCGCCGTCAGGCGGGCTTTTTTCTCATCCACGGATTGTGTCGTTCCAGGCTTCCATGAAGGATTCCGGGGTGAGATCTTCCGGGAGATCCTCGTCCTTATCCATCCAGTCGATATACTGTGCTGCGGTTTTCAGATCGATCATTCCCGGGGTGGTATCCGCGTTGTCGATCCAGTTTTTCGCCAGCTCCCTGATAGTCATTTTCCCGTCCTCCTTCATGTCAGCTCTGATCAAGTCTTTGAGGTATCCCTGCATATTGTCGATGGTTTCCAGGTGCCGGATAATGTCCGAGTCCGTATTTCGGTTCAGCTTCAGCCCTACGAATCGGGTGTTCTTGCGATCACTGCTGTAATTACCCATCATTCCGTCCCTCCCTAATCAGTGTATCACGGCTGTCAAGGATCCAGCTCCGGAGCAGATCAGCTTCAAACTCGGCTTTGGTGCATTGCTTCTTGGCCATTGCTTCAATGCTGAGTCCCTCCGGGTTGGCTTCAAACTGGTTGAAAATGTTCCGGGTAATTTCTGCAGCCTCTTCCTGGTTCCAGCCCTTTCTCTTGATCTGGTTGAATACGATCAGGAAGTTTCTGTAAGTGCGGTTCTTCATCATGGTGTGTATCCTCTCTTTCTCCGATGTCTGGCATCGGCTACGAGAGCCGGAATCCAGCTCCCGTCTGTCGGTGTCAGGCTTCGTACATCGTCTTGAGCGATTCTTTATTGTTGCGGATTGTGGTTTCGATCATGTTCATGATCTGCATTTCCTTCTCAAACCGTTCCGCATCGTGGATGCCAGTTGTGAGGAACTGCGTTTCCCAATTGCGCTTCTTGTTCAAAACCTTTTCGATTGCGTTCAGCGTCCGGGTGCAAATGCATTCATCATCATTGCTGATAACTGTGCCGAATCCAATTGATGTGCCGTCCGGGTTGGTCTGATATCCCCAGTTTTCGATGTGCTTTTTGCATTCATACCGGGTTGCGTAGTAGATTCGTTCTGCCTTAGTCATCTTGATTGCCCTCTCTTTCTCCAGCACCTGGTGCTGGCTACGAGGGGCGGCTTGCGTCCCCCGTCTGCCAGGATCAGAATCCGGTGGTTACCTTTCCATCGAGCTGGAGGTTAACTGGCGTCTCGATCAACTCTTCTACCAGCTCTTTCATGCCGATGCACCAGTCAACCTTCCGCTGGTAGACTCTGTCTTCCGGCCCCCAGCGTTTTCCCTCTGCCAGAGCATCCGTCCATCTGGCCTGCAGGTGATTCAGAATCGTCTCGGTTTTGATTTCGGTTTTCATCGTTTCGTCCTCCTTCGTTCTGGGGTTTAACCCCTGATTGCGAGACAAGGATATCACAGGGTTTAACCCCTTGTCAAGCACTTTTTTGAAAAAACCTTGAAAAAATTTTTCTGAAGGGCCTGAAGCCCTTGGAAAACCACAACATTTTGTGTATAATAGTAGCGGTGAAATAGATGGTGATCTCACCAGAAGCAGCTTTAGTTGGTTATCTAAGGTTGCTTTTCTTTTTGCCATCATTACATAGAAAAGTGAACGAGAGCACCCCCTGCCGGGGTGCCGCGGAGGAGGTGAGCAGGTGCCAAGACGAGGTAATCCACGAGCTACAGCCAAGCAGGAAATGTTTGTCCGGATGGATGCCCGCGGCGAGGGACGCCAGGAGATACTCCGCGAGGTTTTCGGGCTGGATCCTGCCACAGCTACGGAGCTGGAGCTGCACGCCGCTGACAGTAATATGTATCGCTGGCGCCGGAAGCCCTGGTATGATGAGATCTGGAAAGACGAGGTGCGGAGGATCAGCATTGCGATGTCCTCCGAGGCCCTGAAGAAGATCAAGGCCCAGATCCGGGATGATAACGGCTGGCTGGCCAACAAGGCCGCCAATGATTCCCTGACATTTGCCAAACCCCTGATTTGGGGAGAGGATGAGAAGGCCCTGAATGTCAGGATAGAAGGGATGCCGGAGCTGGGTACACCGGAAGACAGTGATGGCTAATCTGGTATGGCACTATTCGGATATGCCGTCAACTATTCGTAAAAGCATGGTTTAGCGAATAGTTGAAACCGGGATTTTGCCAGGGTTCTGTACTGTTTGGTATGGTAATCATACCATTCCTTACTTGCCAGGCTATTTTCCCAGAATCAGTATTCATTTATGCAGGATTATCGGGGCGATATGCAGCAGGATATTCAGGGGGAGAGCAGGGCGATCAGCACACTGCAGCTCCGTATTTTGTGGAGAGCAGCAGCACGATCAGCAGGGGACAGCACCAACCGAAAATATAGCTGGGCCGCCCCCCTCCCCCCTATCGCTCCAGCCCCAGCTCCAGCCCCGGCCCCGGCCCTGGTCGAAGACCAGCCCCGCGAGGGTGGGGGTATGGGGGGTCGGAACCGAACCCGGGGGGCTGAATCGTGCCAGGGACTCCGCTCGTTCCTTTATACTATATATAATAACCTCAGCACCCCGATACCCTGAATACCCCCTCCTAACTGAAAAATTAAAAGGAGCTATGCGATGCCTGCCTGTGTGATCAATTACCAGCCGACCGAGAAGCAGAGAATTTTTCATGCCTCTCCGGCGAATGAGATTCTGTACGGCGGGGCGGCTGGCGGGGGGAAAACGAAGGCGCTGATCATGGACGCGCTTTTCAGGACGCTGAAGAACCCGGGCACGACGGCAGCGGTATTCCGGCGAACCTACCAGGAGCTGGAGGATACGGACATCAAGGAAGCTCAGTCCTCCTACCCGGAAAGCCTTGCAACGTACAATGCCGGAAGGCATGAATTCCGGCTGGTGAACGGCAGCAAGATTCTTTTCAGGCACTGCGAGAATGAGGCTGACCGGTTCAAGTATTCCGGTATCGAGATCCAGTTTCTGTATTTCGACGAGCTGACTTCCTTCGAGCAGGTGGTATACGACTTCATCAAGACCCGTCTGCGGGCGAAGAAGTCACTTGGTGTGGTACCGATTGTCCGCTCCGCGAGTAACCCTGGCAACATCGGGCACGGCTGGGTGAAAAAGATGTTTGTGGACGCCGGGCCGTATCTCTCCATCCAGGAGCAGGAGATTTATTCGGAGACGCTGCATAAGTCGAAAAAGATTCGGACGCAGTACATCCCCGCCCTGGCGATGGAGAATCCGTTCATCACGGATGACTACATTTTCGAGTTGGAGCAGAAACCCCCTGCTCTGCGGGCGGCGCTGCTGAACGGTGACTGGGACAGCTTTGAAGGGCAGGTATTCAAGGAGTGGCGGGATGACCCCGCACACTACAAGGATCGCCTGTGGACTCATGTGATCGAGCCGTTTGACATACCGGCTGACTGGCCCAGGTACTTCGGGTTTGACCACGGATACAGCAAGCCGTTTTCCTGCGGGTGGTTTGCGATGGGCCCGGACGGCTGCCTGTACCGGTACCGCGAGTGGTACGGGTGCAAGCCCCGGCAGGCGAATACGGGGATTGAGCTGACCCCGGTGCAGATCGCGGATGGGATCCTGGAGCGGGAAGAGCAGGAAGCCCGGGATAACATTAAGGTGCTCCGGGTGGCTGACCCGGCGATCTTCGATAAAAGCCGGGGTGACTCCGTCGCGGATCAGATGGCTCCGGGGTATTACGGGCGGCACCGGGGAGTGGTGTTCGACAAGGGCGATAACGCCCGGATCGCGGGGAAGATGCAGCTTCATGAGCGGTTCCGGTTCGATGAGAACGGGCGGCCCAAGCTGCAGGTGTTCAGCACCTGTAAAGACTTTATCCGGACAGTCTCTACGCTGCCGTACAGCGAGAAAAAGCCGGAAGACATTGACACCGAGGCAGAGGATCATATTTACGATGAAACGCGGTATGTGTGCATGGCGCACCCGCTGACACCGACAAAGAAGCCTCCGCAGGTGTATAAGCCGTTTAGTCCTTTTGACTGAAAGCGGCCGGGCGCGGTGACCTCTCTTGATTCGTGTGCAAAAAATATAGAAAAAAGGAGGAACTCCCCTTACCGCGCCCGGTTTTATTATTCGACAAAGGAGGTGATACCGGATGACTGAACGAGAACAGCAGGCTCTGAGTGAGGAATACCTGGAGGAGCAGCCGCTGTCCGAGGAGGACAAGGAGCTGCTGGAGACGATCTATGACCGGCTTGACATTTTTGAAGAGATGAACAGGCCGTATCATGACGCGGCGAAAGAGTGCCGGAAGATTCTGCATATGGATGATCCGAAGCAGGACGATCCGGTAAGCACTAAGAAGCGCGGGAAAAAGATTCTGCAGATGCAGACGCTGAAGAGCACCATCAATAACGTGGTGGCTGACCAGATGCTCTCCATGCCGGAGGCACGGCTGATGCCGGAGACGGAAGCGGCCCAGGAAGCGGCTGATGACCTGCAGGACATGGTACACTATGTAGTGTACTGCGCGAATAACTTTGAGCAGATGCATTACCGGCGCTGTGAGGATTTCTACGGCCCCGGGACGGCGATCACGCAGGTGGCCTGGGATCCTGACATGGGATACGGGAAGGGCGAGATTGCGCTGCTCAGATGGCCTCTGGAGGCCTTCCTGTGGGATCCGACAGCGGATAACATCCAGGACTGCCGGGCCGTGATGAAAGTTGGCTGGCATCCTCTGAGCTGGTTCCGGGAGCATTATCCGGAGGAAGGGAAATATGTCACTTCCGAGGACGGGACGCGCAGCGATATAGGCATGACGGAAGGACAGAGCGAGGCCGAGCACGTTAGCGATGAGAAGCGGGCGCTGATGATCGAATACTGGTGGAGGGAGTATAACGCTTCCACCCGGCGGTATACGATCAATGTGGCCTATGCAGCTGGCGGGGCGCTGCTGGAAAAGCAGAAGAACGTATACCTGCATGGGATGTATCCCTTCGTTGTGGAGAGCCATGACAGCATTGAAGGCAGCCTGGCGGGTGAGGGGCTGGTGCATGAGCTGGTGCCCATGATGCGGTATATTAACCGTTATATGAGCTATGCGGATATGAACGCCAGGATGTCCTCCAAGGGCAGGCTGCTGATCCGGAACGGCAGCGGCATCGACAAAGAGGCCCTGTCCGACTGGGAGAATGATATCATCGAAGGGGACAACATCACGCCAGATAACCTGCAGTGGCTGCAGAACCAGCCTTTCAGCAACACCATCGTCCAGATGATGTCCATGCTGCAGAGTGACCTGAAGGCCGACTCCGGTGCCAATCAGTTTACGCGGGGCGAAACTACGGGCGGCATTGTCTCCGGTAAAGCCATTAACAGCCTGATCCAGGCGGGCGGCAAGATCGCCTCCATGCGGACGGAGCAGCTGAAGTACGGATTTAAACAGATCGTGGAGCAGATCATCTGGCTGATGTCGCAGTTTTACGATGATGACCGGGTGATGATGATCACGGGACGGAATGCTCCGATGCGGATTGACACCCAGCGCATTTTCGGGAAGAAGACGAAGGGCGCGGTGAATCCTCCTCCGTACACGGTGCAGATCGAGGTATCCAGCAAGGATCCGCAGCGCATCGCCAATCAGAATCAGATGTTTATCGAGGCCTATAACATGGCGGCCCAGGCCCAGCAATTCTTCCCGGTAAGCGCTCTGTTCCGCATCCTGAACCTGGACGGCAAGGACAAGGTGCTGCCGGTGATCGAGGCCAACGAGCACTATCAGGAACAGATGCAGCAGCTGCAGCAGCAGGTGGAGCAGATGGGCCAGCAGATGGAGCAGATGCAGGCCGAGAATCAGAGCCTGCGGAAGACCGCAACCGATCTGACAAATTCCCTGGCCACCATGGGCACCCGGCGCGGCGGCGGTGCTTCCCCCGGAGGGGGCAGCATGACGCCTGATCCGAACAGCCCGAATGCTATCGTGGAGGCTTCCCGCAACTCCCTGGGCGTACCAACCGGTATGGCCCTGCCAACGTAACGGGGGTGGGCTGATGTACACAGGGGAAGACATGGCGAGGCTGGCAAAAGAGATCCTGTCGAAGAAGTGGGGCTACATCTTCGGTAGGGCCGGGATCAAGTGGACAGCAGAGATGCAGGCCGCTATAGACAAGACCACCGAATCCAAGTATGAGACAGCCCGGAAGTACGGCAAGCGGTGGATTGGCCACTATGTAGCTGACTGCTCCGGGCTGGTGAAATACATCTGTCGACAGTTTAAGATCACGGTACCGCATGGGAGCAATTCCATGTGGCGTGATTCCCTCTTTGAGAAGGGAACCATCGCGGGGAACAGCCTTCCGGTAGGGGCGCTGGTATTCAAGTTGCGGAACGAGAGTGACTTCTACCATGTGGGGATCTATGTGGGATCCGGATGCGTGGTAGAGGCACAGGGGACGCAGACCGGGGTGGTTCAGTCTTCGATTAAAACCTGGACGCATTACGGGCTTGTCCGGGGAATCGGATACAGCGAGGGCAAGCGAGAGGAGGTGCCAGGATTGAAACCCGGAAAAGCCTATGTCGATGTGCCGAATGACGGTACGGTGAATATCCGGAAACGGGCAACAACGAACAGCACCAACCTGGGAACCCTGCGGGAGGGCGCGGAGTGCGAGGTGATAGCTGTGGACGGGGAGTGGGCTGAAGTCCGGTACCTGGCCAGGGGCTACATCATGTCCAGATTTTTACGAAACAAGGAGGGATGATCCCATGGTTTTGAGAGGCGATTACGAACCGGGAACGACCTACGGAGTAGGGGATGCTGTCCGGTATACGGACGGTGTTTTCTACCATATGCTGAAAGCGGCACCGGCGGGCACCCCGCCCACTGATACTCTGTACTGGAATCGGATGTCTCAGGATCAGGCCGAGGTATCCCAGAAGATCCTCGACATGGAGAAGCAGATTCCTGCGGAACCCACTGACGGCCTGAAGGCCTCCGATGTGATGAACAACCTGACCACGACCACCAAGGGAAAGGTGCTGGATGCAAGGCAGGGCAAGGCACTGAAAAAGCTGATTGATGAGCTGACGGCGCGGGTAGCCGCGCTGGAGCCGAAGGCCGGAGGTGACTGATATGCAGTGGGGGACAATAGCAGCCGCCCTGATTACGGCGGCGGGGGCGCTGTTGGGAACCTATCTCAGTAACCGGAAATCAACGGCGCTGATGGAATACCGCCTGAAGCAGCTGGAGACAAAGGTGGACAAGCACAACAACGTGATTGAAAGAACCTACCGGCTGGAAGGCCAGATGACCGAGGTTCTGCATGAGATTGAAGGCCTGAAGGGCTAATCACGGCAACTGGCCCCGCGTTTTCACGGGGCTTTTGCATATACACCCGGGACAGCGTTTTCGCGCCGGATGAAAGGAGTATTTTTTCCATGGAAGAAATGGTCGAAAACATTGAAACGGAAGCTGTTGGGGCCGACACCCAACTTGAAGCGCCCGTTACCGAAGAACAGGATGCATCTGAGACTTTGGACTCCGTGATGGACGAGCAGCCGCAGGAACAGCAGCCAGCCGAAGAGCAGAATTCCGGGAGTGGTACCGAACCGGGATGGATCAAGAAGCGGGTGGGTGCTGCCGTGGACAAGGCCATCCGGGAAACGGAGCAGCGGATCCGCGCCGAGTATGACGCGAAGCTGGCTCCGCTGATGGAACGTATGCTGGAGCAGGACGCGCTGGAGCTTGTGCAGAGCGGAAAAGTGAAAGACTTGGAAACCGCCAAGGAGCTGGTGCGGTACCGCCAGGGGCAGGCCCAGCCCGTGAAGGATGAGCAGCCCCGCAACGACAAAGGGCAGTTTGCCCCGAAGAACAGCGATGATACCGCTGTGCAGACCCGGATTGATATGCTGCGGCATCAGGCAGATAAGATCATGGGCCAGCAGAAGGTGGATGTGATCGCTGAATTCAACAAGAACCCCGAAACCAAGCAGAAGGTGATTTCCGGGGAATGGGACTTCTATGATGTCGCGGAAGCGATGCAGGAAAAGAAGGCCGCCCGGAAAGCACCTGCCCCGATGCGCTCCTCCAATGGCGCGAGTGGCGCGGAGAAATCCACGATTGCCAATATGACTGATGAACAGTTTGAACGGCTGAATAAACGGCTGGAGGAAGGAGCGCGCTTCAGAGTATAGTAAAAGGAGTGTGCTACAATGGCAGTTTACGACAACCTGAATTATTCCTATGACCAGGGCGTAAGCCCGACCCTGCAGGATTACTTTCAGCGGCAGGCGCTGAAGAATGTGCAGCCCAACCTGGGCTACGCTGCGGATGCTCAGATGATCGAGCAGCCCGAACACAACGGCAAGCACGTTCATTTCCACCGGTTTACTGAGCTTCCCGCCATCACCAAGCCTCTGTATGAAGGCGTGACCCCGGATGGCCAGAAGCTGACCGAAACCGAATTCTCCGTGATGACCAAGCCCTACGGCGGCTTCATCCCCTATACGGATGAATTCGATCTGTTCCACATCGACAACATGACCAAGGCCATGTCCGACCGGCTGAACAACCAGGCGCGGCTGTCCATCGACACCATCGTCCGGGATGAGATCAGCGCGGGCCTGAATGTCATGTATCCGGGCGCTGTGACCAACCGGGCGGCCCTGACCAAGGCTAACGTGATCAATTACGCGGTGATCAAGCGCGTTGTCCGGAAGCTGAAGAAGGCCGGTGCCCAGCCCTTCTCCGATGGTTATTACCATGCGAAAATCGATCATGACACCTATTTCGACCTGACCCAGGATCAGCACTGGATCGATGTGGCCACCTATCAGAATGACACCCGGGTGCAGAAGTACGAGCTGGGCACCATCTACAAGGTGAAATTCTTTGAAGTGGACAACGGCAAGATCTTTGCCAATGAAACGTACCTGTATGGCTCCAAGGCCAACCTGACCGCGACCGCTTTCAGCGCCGCGACCCGCACGATGACTGTTTCCGACACCATCAGCGAGGACGAGGCCCGGGAGCTGACCGGCAAGCTGGTGTATGTGCAGTACACCAAGAGCAGCACGGACTATGTGACCCCCATGTGCATCGAGTATGTGGACGCCGCGGCGAAGACCGTGAAATTCCGCTGGGTGCCTGCCGACACCACGGACTGGACGGTGGCCAATACGCTGAAGGTTGTTCCCTCCGGCGGCGCCACCAGCGGCGATGAAGTCCACGCCACCCTGATCTACGGCAAGGATGCCTACGGCATCGTGCAGCTGGGCGGCAAGGGCACTCCCAACATCCAGACTATCGTGAAGGCGCCCGGTTCCTCCGGCTCTGACGATCCGCTGAACCAGCGCGGCACCATCGCCTGGAAGGTGAAGCACTTCTGCGCGGCGATCATCCAGGATGATTTCATCGTCCGGGTGGAGCACGGTGTGAGTGACTAATCCGTAACCCCTATGGGGCTGTCCTGATATCCGGGGCAGCCCCGTTCTTTTGGAAAGGAGAATGAACAATGGCGAGAAGCCAGACCATCGCTGTACCCAAGCATGAGAAGGAACCCGAAGAAACCCGGGTGAGGATCTTTATTCCGAAGCGGGAAAATGATGATGCTACCGGTGTGGCTGTCGATCAGTATGAGCACGTTAGCATAAGCAATGAAACGGGGGACAATTTCGTCCGCATCAAGCGCGGCGAGTATGTGGATGTGACACCGGAAGTATTCATCATGCTGAAGCAGCGGTATCCCAATCTGTGAGGTGATGAGCCATGACCCTGGCAGAGATTCAGGAACAGATCATGTTCCAGAGTAATAACGATGTGGATGACCTGGAGGATTTCCTGCCCCATGTGAATGACTACATCAATGACGGCTATGACAAGCTGGTCAAGGTGTGGACGAAAAGCCATCACATCCCTGCCGATGAATACCCCCGGCTGACGGAGGATGACGATGTTCCCAATCTTCCGGAATGGATCCACCGGTATATCTGCGACTGGGCTACATGGCTGGTGTACCGGAACGGGAACCCGCAGAAGCAGCAGCGAGGACGCGCCTACTATGAATCCTTTATGGGAATCCTTTCCCAGATCTCCGGGGAAGGCGGCGCGGAAGGGCTGAATGCGGACGGATCCAGCAAGCGGTACAAAAACTTCATCAACATCCCGGTATAAGGTGGTGAGAGAAGATGGCATATTTTTCCCTTCACGCCTATGACGCGGATGTGTGGCTCCGGGAGTTCAAGGGCTTGAACCAGATGGACGAGAGCCTGAATACCGATCCTCGGTATGCGACCGAAGTCATGAACATGGAAACGCCCGGCGGAGTGCTGCAGCCCAGCGCTGGATATGATCAGGTGGAGGGCGAGTTTGAGGATCGGGTGGAAACCCTGGCGAAATTCCACCGGCGGTGGTACACCGGACATGGTAGTAAGGAGTGGTACGTTTGCTGCAGTGGCGGCCTCTTTTATTACCGACAGGCAGACTCTCAAACTCCCTGGTCACAGATTGCAATGCCGAGCGGGATTGATGCGTTTGAGAAAAGCGCGTGGAGCTATGTAACCTATGAGATCAATAACCCGGATGCGGATAATGTCACCGTGGATGTACTGCTACTCAGCAACGACACGGACGGCATGATCATGATTGTTCCTCCGGATGCCCCGACCACCTATGGCGATCTGGAGCAGTTCACTCATCAGGACATGGCGCTGCAGACGCACGAAGAGCTGCAATCTCCCGCATGGAGTGTACAAACAGTTGATACTAAGGGATATAAGTTCGGCGTGATTGAGCGATATGCAGAACGGGTATGGGGCGGTGCGATCCTGAACGAGCCGGATCTGCTGGTGTATTCCGCGCCATATGACCCGACCGACTGGGAGGCGAACACCGAGATCCCGGAAGACGGTGCGGGGGATGTCCGGCAGCCCTCCTGGGACGGTGACAAATTCTATGCGCTGAAAAAGTTTGGGGATCAGCTGCTGGCATTTAAGAAAAACCGCGTCTGGCGGGTGATGGGGGTTAGCCCGGGCGAATACACATTTCAGGAACAGCATTCGACCGGGACGGAATATCCGAATACGATTGCGGTGGAAGGCGAACGCGCTTACTTCGCATCCCGGGACGGGATGATGGTATATGACGGTATGAGTTCTTCCCCCTACGCGCAGGAAGCGGTTAATCTGATTTGGGATACGGTCAATAAGAGCGCGTTGAGTCAGATGACGGCGGTTATACACCAGAACCGGTATTATCTCGCTTTTCCTGTTGACAGGAGTGAGATCAATAACGCGATGCTTGTCTACAACATGACGGACAGAACGATTCTGTATTATCCGGACTTTCATGTGGAGAGCTTTCTACCGACAGATGACGAGCTGTTTTTCACAACATCCTCGGCTCCGGGAAAGGTTTTTCGGATGGGGTATGATTCCTGGAAGGAGGGCAAAAGCAGCGGAGCCGCTACGCGATGGGTATCTCCCTGGATGGACTTTGGCTACAAGCGCATTCAGAAGGGAGGTTTTGAGCTGTACTTCCTCGCGGAGGTACAGACAGAGCCGGTAACGCTGAAATTCAGCATCCAGACAGAGAAGAAGACCAAGAGTAAAACCTATACGGTCTATCCTGTCAACCTGGTCAAACCGAAATCCGTCCAACTCTGGGAGAATGTCAGGCTGCTCACCTGGGATTCCCTGAAAGAGAAAACCTGGGGTCAGATCAGCGGCAAGGTGGATGAGACACCAAGAAGTCACAAAAACAAGCGGCTGCACTTTGGCGGTACGGGAAGGCGATTCCGGCTGATTGTCGAAACGGAGGAAGGCAACACGAATCCGTGGAGACTGATCGGCGGCCTGCACCTTGTTGTTGAAACGGATCCGGATTGAGGTGAGGCGGCATGAATAAAATAATCCGACAGCATGAGACGCTGAGAGTTCCCCAGGGGTGGAAGGAACAGGACAGGGCGCTGGTGATCCAGATGGAGAGAATACTGGATGATTTGTATCTCCGCCTTGGGAAAATCGAATCGGCATTGACAAACGGAGTTGTCAGCGCGGTGGATTTTGATACAGAGAGTAAGGCGATCACGGTGACAATTAACGGCGAGCCAACTGCTGTTGTATCGGCAGAAGGACTCAAAGAAGCAATGGCCCCCTTCACCTGGGGCCAGCTTGCGAATAAATAAGGGAGGGGCATTGCATGGCATCCCAGACAACAAATATAGGTTTGGTTAAACCTGCGTATTCGGAATCGGCTGATGTATCCATCCTGAACACGAACATGGATACGATTGATGCGGCTTTCGGATCAAGCTTTAGCAACAAGTCCGTCCGGCAGGAGCTGGATGACCAGTCGAACGTGGATACGAATCTTGAGGGCAGTATGGCGATCCTGGCGAACGGCAATACCCATGCGGCGGTGGCCTCGGGGCAGTATGTGTATGTTCGGAATCACGGGACGCTGACGGAGGGGTTGTATAAGGCTACCGCCGCCATTGCCGCTAACGGCGGTTTGACTACCAGCAATCTGACCGCCGCAAGTTCCGGCGGGCTGAATGATCTGAAGGGGCAGATTGATTCGTTAAACAGCAATTTGGACGTTCAACTGATAACGAGCGCAATAGACTTGGATACCATGCTCACCACCGATGCCAAGACCATAAAGCGTTGGCGTGGTGACAACTGTTCGATTTTGACTCATGCA
>Ga0326511_10000249_pt1 | contig 45522 bp, 65 predicted proteins | sample 0_2496_0518_D_FD_203701 | JGI IMG/M metagenome (GOLD analysis project Ga0326511, IMG submission 203701) | Bovine rumen microbial communities from UC Davis, California, United States - 0_2496_0518 | ecosystem: Host-associated > Mammals > Digestive system > Stomach > Rumen | place: USA... | reverse complement strand
ATGTTACAAGGTCGTAGAAAGTTTGCACCGATGTCTGAAGGTGGAGATTATCATGTTGGTAAAGTAGATGAATGGTGCTTGTTCTTCCCTGATGTAGTACAGGCGGTTGAAGATTTTTGCGAGGATAAAGAAACGGGCAAGTATAGAATGTCTGCTCCGATAGATGGAAATTGGAATGTACTCAACGCTTATCAGTATGAGTCACGAGAAAGCGAGGTAGAAGAATGACGAATTATGAATGGCTAATAAAAAACAATGAAGAATTAGTAAAGGACATCTTAGCTTCATACGTAAGTAAAGAAAAAGGAATACCTAGTCGCTGTGCAAGGACTCGGTGTGATGGTTGTGACTTCTATTCTGATGACATCCAGTTTTGTTGTCTCGACAATACTAAGAAATGGCTTGATGAGGAGCATGAGCCATTATATAAGAAGGGTGACATTGTGATTGACTCAAATAATAAACTAGCAGTAGTTAAAAAAGATGACTGCGATGGAGGTTTTATAACGATATCGCACTATGTTGATAAAACATTAGGTATAGAAGTGGACGAAACTATCATTAAAAAGAAAGTAGGTCATATATAAGAAAGTGTGGTGAAATAATATGGACTTGTCAAAAGATGAATCGGAGAAAATACACAACGAGGAAGATATGCTAAAAGGGGATATTAACAAAATGCGTTTAGCAAACAGCTATGAAGGGCTTGAATTAAATTATATGATTGCAAAAGACAGAATTGAGAATATATATAAGGTGGCATGCGATCATTTACACGATAAATATGATAATGAGGTAGAGAAAAAGTTAAAAGAGGAAGAAGAGCCCGACGAATTAGAAGAAATGTTAAGAGATTTATGGAATGCTACTGTTGAGGATATGAGAAACGAAAAATTTGAAGAGCCTAAAAAGGAGGTTGAGTCACAGGAAAGCAAGGATGATTGGTATGATATACCGTCTGATGAAATGGTATTAACGACTCAAAATGTTCCATCAGTCATGCCGCAGCCGAAGACGGGATTGTGGATAAAAGAAGAAAAAGAATTTATTGTACCTTCAAAATTTTATCCTATTCAAGAAATAGTATCAACTTGTTCAATTTGTAATGCTCATTATACTGGAATGCATGAAGATTTTAAATACTGTCCGAACTGTGGTGCGAAGATGGAGGTAGAAGTATGACACTTGATGAAGCTATTAAACATTGCGAGGAAGTAGCGGACGGATTGACAGAACAAGGCAAATGTGCAGAATGTGCCGCTGAACACAGACAGCTTGCAGAGTGGTTGAAAGAGTTAAAGCAGTTAAGGGAGCAGACACAGTGGATTTCTGTTAGTGAGAAAATGCCACAAGAGCGTGAATGGATCGGTACAAAACAATTCGGCACAACCATATCTGATGAAGTATATGTAACATTTGAAACTCCTAAAGGGGAAAGATTTACAAGACATTTAAGTTTTCAGAATGGAGAATTATCACCGATGGAACAATCAACAATAGATGCGTTTTTTAAAGGTAGCACACCTGTTGCCTGGATGCCGTTACCGGAGCCGTACAGAGCAGAAAGTGAGGTATAAGAATGAAAGGAATGAAAGACGAATGGGGGGAAAAGTTTTTCAATGGCATTTGTCCGTATACTGATAAACCTTGCGATGATTGGGTATGCCAGGAATGTATAGTAGAGGAAGAAGAACGGCACTTATATGATAATGAGGAAAGTGAGGTGTTAAATGCAGATAGTAATTGATATACCCGAAGATGTATATAATAGATTTACTCATAATGAAGTAAGACCACGCTGTGAGATTACGGAAGAAGAGCGTTTTCAAATGAATGCAGATGCAGTTCGTCTTACAAGGGCATTCTGTAATGGCACACCACTTCCGAAAGGTCACGGAGATTTGATTGATGCTGATGAATTGTTTTTGGATATTCAAACAGACGAGCAGATGAGATTAGGTGAACATCTTGCGTGGGTTAAGGAAAGAATTGATGAAGCACCAACAATCATAGAAGCAAAAGAGGAGGCGTAGGATATGTGGATAAAGACGATGAGTGGAGATTTACTGAATCTGAACGTATCATTGGGATTGTCTGCACTATACGGGGAAGTAATCTTTTTAAGATATAGTTCCGATAGTAAGATAATAATCGCGGAATATGACAACGAGGATGAAGCTAAGGCACTTATAGATAGGATATTCAAAGCACTTGAAAAAGGCAAAACTACATTTGACGTAAGTGTATCGGATAAAGTAGATGCTATTATCAAGCGTAAAGATACTGTGACTCCTGATATGATCGAAGAAGCTGTTGATCTGTGGAATGGACTTGCAGAGTGTGGGATAAAGCCTATAGTTCGGATGAAAGCTGATTCCGAGAGATATGGTATGTTAAAAGCAAGAATCCGACAGTTCGGAATGGATGGGTACAGGAAGTCTATTGAGAATATCAGGAAGTCAGAAATTTTAAAGATGAATGCTCAAAAATGGTTTAACTTCGATTGGTTTATAAGACCTAACAACTTTCCAAAGGTACATGATGGCAATTATAACGATAACGATAAGAAGTTGGAACAGGACGATTTTTGGAAGAATTGAGGGGCTCTATGACACAGAGTGAATGGTATACACTAGCAAAACACTTCAAAGCCGGATTTGAGAGACAAAAGTTTCTCGAATCTAAGAATGAGCTTGATGTGTGGTATAGTGCCATAAAAGATATAGATTTTAAGTTAGCGAAAGAAGCAGCTAAACAATGTATATGCAATAACCACTTCGCTCCTACTGTGTCGGACTTTGTGGATCAAGTCAATCGTATAAAGGCTTGTAACAATGCTTATAATCAGCAGATAAAGCGGATTTTCATGGAAATGGAAGAGTATTATCCTGTGTGCCTCCGGGATAAAGATAGGAAGTCAGTATTTATCAAAGTGATAAGTGGAAAAACGGCATCGGATGCTATTGCAAACGCAACACGGATAAAGAAGTCGGTTATAAGCGTTGTAAAGTCTGTTGAAAACGGATATCGAGATCATCTACCAAGCATGAGCGATTGCATTAGGGAGTGTGCGGACAATGAACGAGAATGAAAAAGGTTTTATCCTTGCTGAGAAGTGTGTGATCGGTGCGTTACTCATAGATGGAGATAGGATATCTGAGATATGCGATATATTGGCACCTGAGATGTTTTGTAACAGGGTCTTGGGATATATATATGAGGAATGTTTAAATTCCTATCGAGGGAACAAGGAATTTGATATTGTAACACTTGCGAACCATCTTAAAGAGAGCAACTTCGGATATGACGATCAAGAAGCGTTTGGGATCATAAAGGAATGTATGGATTCGGTCTATACATCAGAATACATAAAGACTCATGCGGATATCGTTATAGATAACTACATCCCAAGGCTTTGTGAATCTCGGATGAAAGAGATAAGGAACCATCCCGAATTGGCAAAACAAATGATTGCTGACTTGAATCGGAAGGTTGTTGATATCACAGAGTCTGATGGTGAAGATGTCATAAATATCCCTACAATGGTTGAAAAGTATAAAGGAGCACACTTCTGTGAGAGGGAGGGTAAGAAACTTAGCACAGGAGTAAAGCCGTTAGATGAAATAGTTGGCGATCTCGAAGGTGGAGATGTGGTTGTCATAGGAGCAAGACCTGCTGTCGGAAAATCAGCGTTTGCCTTGCAGATAATAAACGGAATGGCAAGTGACGGAAACAAGATCGGATATTTCAACTTAGAAATGACAGAGAAACAGGTTTTTGAGCGAATGGTGGCTTCTGAAAGTGGTATAGGTCTGACAAGGATAAGGAGGGCGGTAAAATTCCTGAATGATGAAGAAGAGAAGTATAATAAGGCGTGTGAAGTCCTAAACGACAGAAACAGGATATATGTCTCTACGGGGTCGAAAACGGTTGATAAGATCAGAGCTATTGTTGATAGGGAAAACTTCGATGCAATTGTGGTTGATTATCTTCAATTGGTTCGTCCGGCAGGAGTATACAAGAACAACCGTCAAGCAGAAGTCGGATACATAAGTCATAGGCTCAAAGATATCGCTGTTGATTTCGAAATCCCTGTCATATTGCTTTCCCAGATAAACAGAGAGGTTGAAAAGACAAGCTCGAAAAAGCCTAAAATGAGTGAAATGAGGGAGAGCGGAGACATTGAAAACGATGCAAGCATTATCGTTATGCTTTGGAATAAAGATGAAAATGATCACTCCAAGAAGGGGTTTTCTGTAGAAAAGAACCGGCAAGGTATATTGGGAGAGGGTGTATTGACTTTCAACGGAGACTTAATGAAGTTTTACGGAGAGGATGACTTTATAGATGCTTCTCAAAGTGTGGTAGATGAGTTTGAAATCCCATTTTGGGGAGATGGACAAGGAGGGAATTAAGATGGCAAGTAACAGTTTACAGACTAACAATATCAGCCTGAGAATGAGCGATAAAGATGTTAAGATGCTTGACAAACTGTGTGATTATTACGACAAGAGAAGGTCTGATGTGATCAGAGGTACCATAATTGCAAGGTACAAGGCTCTCGTTAAGAAGGGAGAGATAAATGGCTGATATGGATAAGTTGCTCCGAGCAGAGTATGATATAATAGTAGCTCTGTGGGAGTTAGAGAGAAAATATATTACGAAGATTCCGTTATCCCCGGATGAATGGAGAGCATTGACTGTGGAAGGAAACAAACTTGCAGAGAAGAGGGAAGGGGAAGCCCAAGACATATTGCTCAAAGCTATAATGGCGGTAATGGATGCAATCGCCTTTATTGATAGGAAAGTCAGAGAAAAGGAGGGAAAGAGTGATGAATGATGTACCAGAATGGATTGGAGTAAAAGAAGCATCAGATATAATCGGAGTGAGCAAAGATACTGTTAGGACACTTGCAAAGCAACAGGGATTTCCTTCTGTGCGAATTGGTAGAGTGTTTCGGATTGAAAAGCAGGGGCTGTACAGATGGATGGAAGATCATAAAGGCAAAGAAGTTGTATTATGAGACTTGACAGAGGGCGGGTATCGTGTTATAATCTCGCTGTGTTTCGGTGACCGGGTTTAATTGAAGTATTAGGCTAACATTAGGCTAACAGAAAATGGAAAACCCCAGAAAATGCCGAAATGGGGCATTAGCTCAGGTGGTAGAGCACTTGACTTTTAATTATCTAAAGCAAAATTGAATAAAAAATTTTAAAACTCTCGAAAAGTCGTAGAAAGTACGAAAAATCGGGAGTTTTCTTTATGTTTTCCTTTGCCGATTTAGCAGATTAAGACTTGACAAAACGATAAAAAGGGGTATAGTATTAGGCTAACCACTAGGCTAACTTTAGGCTAACGATGGAGGTGAGCTATGGCAAGGATAAATGGAGAAGGGTCATGGGGAGAAGCTGTGATCAAAGGTCATAAGTATGTCAGGTATCGGGTAGTGATTGATGGAAAGCAGAAGCCCTTCTATGGGAAAACCAAGACCGAGGCTCTGAAAAAATACAAAGAGTACATAGCACATCATGATCCTGACGAGAAGAAGACGACTATGACCGTCTGTGATGTGGCAAGTGAAGCCATAGAGCATCGAAAAGGGCAGATGAAGTCTACAACCTATGATTATTATAGGTATGCCTTAAAACGGCTCGAAAAAGACAAATTAGGAGCTTTACAACTACATTCTGTGACCTTTGCTGATTGTCAGCTCTACATAAACAGTTTGAGAGAAACTGATTCCATGTCTACGATAAGACGGCAGAAAAATTTATTAAACATATCTATGCAATATGCCGAGGATATGGAGTGGATCAAGATAAATCCTATGAATAAGGTCAAGGTGCCAAATGAAGCGAATGTTGTTAAGGAGAAGAAGGAACCCACTTTCCTAAGTGAAGAGGAACGACACTTGATCGAGGAAGAATCCCAGAGACTTAATACAATTAAAACCCATAGTGGAAAGATCGGCGATCCTTTGTATGGAATTACAGCCAAAGTGATCGTGTTTATTCTCCATACCGGGCTTAGGATAGGTGAGGTCATGGCTTTGTATTGGGAAGACGTGGACATGGACGCACGATTTATCCATATCAGAAGAAATTCTCCTTCGACAAAGAATGAGATAACCACTCCGAAGAAAAAGGCATCCAACAGAACAGTACCCCTTGACGATACGGCATATGGGATCATAAAGGAGCTTGCCGAGGATAAGGATGGAAAATTAGTGTTTCATACGAAGAATGGCACTATGATAAGCAGAAATGATACGGCAAGGACACTTATAACTATGTGTAAGCGAACAGGCATTGAGAAGCGACCTACTCCGCATGATCTCCGGCACACATATGCGTCAGAGCTGATACGCAATGGGGTTGACATGAAGATGGTATCTGTCGTTCTCGGACACGCCGATATATCCACAACCATGAATATCTATGTCCACAAGTCCGATAGTGACCTTGATCTGCTCAAAACTGTCTTGAAGTGAAAGATTTGGGAGCCAAGCTAAATATTTTTATACCCCCTGCCCTCTGAATTTTTCCCGATATGCTAAATAAAAAAATAGCCCCCTACCCCTTGAATTTTTCGTATAGGAGAGGAGGCTTTTAACCCTATGTTTTTATGTGAAATTTTTTTCTTTGCTATCAGGTCAAAAAATCGCATTTTCTGTTTTGTATAGCTCCATGAGTGCCGTGGCGGTCATCCTCGTGACGGACTCCGTATCGCTTGGCTTGGGTCTCGGCATGGAGTTTTCAGACTCCACAAGGAAGTATTCTTTGTATATGGTCACTCCGTCGCGTTCTTCCGTGATCACTTCGACCATGGAGTCGCCGCTAGCCTTTTCTATATCTTGTTCAAGTCTATCAATGAGATCGGTGCATTCATATGATACACTCTGCCCTGCTTCATTTACAAAAGCCATCTTATACCTCCTGTCCTTCGGAAAGTCTCCGCTTGTATTCTTCTCTCACGAGCTCGCGTATAACAGTAGGAGTTATACCTACTTCTCGAAATTTGTCAGGTTCTCCGTTGTCAAATGTTATATTCATAAAAGAGTGCCTATCTCGATAGCTTTTAGCTGCCCTGCGTGTATAATCAGGGGTTTTCATTTTCGCCATGTTATCGCCTCCCTCTTGTAGTGATATGATGTAGTTATATATTGCATTATATCATGGGATATCTTGTGCTGTCAACCCGATATGCTAAATATATTCAAACCCCCTACCCCCTCGGTATATCACTATATATGTGGGAAATTGGGTGTATAGAAAAATACGATCATTTTTCTCCGTGGGTTTATATCACTTTTTTAACAGATATTGGCTCGTCGTGTAGTATCGTGATATCGTAGCACTCCCCACAATGCGCGTATCTCTCGACCGTCAACGGCAAGCCATGCAGTAAAACATAATCCCTGGCGATCTTCTCCCCGCGATTGCGCATGAGGTTATAAGCTTCTCTATTTGCGTGGAGGCTGTTTATAAAATCTGTGTTTTGTCCTCCTATAACCATGATATATCCCTCCTTTTTGATTTGCCCGATATGCTAAACTTTTTTTAACCCCCCTAGGGGTCAAATTCTAGGTATATTTTCCCGGAATCCATGGGGTATAAAAATCGTCTGATTTTTTCTCTCCTGATCAAGAACAAAATGTGCAAATTTTCATTTTTTCCCCATGGGTTGCTATGTTTTCCGCTTGTCTTTTTTGCCGTCTCCATGCTCTGTATTTTGCCTTTATTTGGCTTTTCTTTTCTTGGGTGTGTGGTTGTCTAGGTCTACACTAAAACCCCTTAAAAAGCGATTAAGGGGCTTTAGCTCTGTTTGTTTTAATGTATCCATCCGGCAACCTTTAAAGCCTTATACTCCGTGAAGGTGTCGCCGTCATGATCCCGACCTGTTAACCTGTAAAGTCTGAACCCTTCCGCCTTGTCTCGGTCGGAGATGTCCGGGGTCAGTTCCTCGATGTCTTCATAAATCCAATCGGGCGCACTGCTCATATCAACGCAAGCCCCTATCTCTGGGAGTCTGTCCACAAGTTCAAATTCTTTTTTGTATGCGATCTTGTCCGCCTCGTTGTAGTTTACACAGATTTTAATTGTATTCATGGTTTAATCCTCCTTTTATGCCTGTTTTTCGAGTTCCTCCGCGTCTATATATACGCGCCTTTTTTCTCCCGTGTTGAGCGTAAGTCTTACATACTCCCCGCTATTAGTATGGTGTAGCCTGAGCGTGTGTTTTTTCACGCCTCGGCAGCTTTCCACACTCAGGCGCGCCCTATTGCCTGTTATCTCGTGAACGGTTACTATATACCCACATAATCGACTATCAAGTATATTATAAAGTACGAGCTCGCGCCCTCCGCTGTAGTTTGTGCGGGTGCGGTATGTTATCTTATTTTTTGCCATGTTTGAGCACCTCCCCGCGTTTTATGGTCTCAATCGGTGAACTTGCGGATATATCCGCCGTTGGCTCTCCTGTGATCGGGTCGAACGTCCGCAAGTATACGCTCTCACGTCTCAGCATGATATTATCGACGTGCGGAGCTGTTCGGAGTATCTCCCGCGCCCGCGCTCGTGCGCTTTTCTCACTTGTAAAGGCGTTTTTGTAGTGCTCCCCATATCCCGAGACGGGAAAGCATACAAGCGTATAATATACAAGACCGTTTGGCTCTCTTACTGTTTGATGTTCTATTTTTGATAATGTCATATCTTTTCACCCTTGCGGCTATGTGCCGCCCTTTCATTTATATTATGAATACCCCGCTTTATGCGTTAGCCTCGACCGCAAGTATAGCTTGCGCCGTGATTTCGTCGGCTGTCTCGGGGCTGTCGTATGTTGTGGTATATATAAAGGATCTCACGGCGGGCGCTGTGTTCATTATTATATCGTCCGATTGCGTCCACTCGTTGCCCCCGTCCGCAACATCTGTTATAATGTTTTGTATCGTTTCGGGGCTGTGGTCTGTTATCTCATTTATTGATACTTCCGCACCCATGCCCACGAGCTCCGCGCCTGTCTCCACGTCGTATGCTCCGAACGTGCTTTTTATCACTCTAAAATCTTGATTAACGCCCCTGATGTAGAATGTTTCTATTTTATCGCCAAATCCGTTGTTGTATGTGCTCTCGTGTGTGCGCTCTAAAATGCTATTAATACTTTCGCAAGGTGTAGTTTTTCCGTTGTAGTCTATGCTATAGCCTACTCCCATGCTATACGATAAATCATAGTTTTTCCCGTCTATAACTAAGCAAGTTTTGTTTGCTGTCACGCGCTTTCTATATCCTGTTTTTAAGTTTGTATTTAAAATCATTCTTCCCATTTTTCCGCCCTCCATATATATTTTCATGCGCTCGCCTCCTCACTTTTAACAAAAAACTTGGCAGTTTTCCCGAGCTCTCCTACACAGTTGTAATATATAAAGCTGTTTACACAGCTATTAAAATCATTTTTCGCGCCGATCCTGTCAACAAAAAATTCCTTGCGCGTCTCATAGTTGAGCGGATACCCGCCCGCAAGCCACGGGCTCGCCGTGTTTGCATTGATTGGGAAAAGATAAACGCTCCCGCCTGCTAAAAATGTTTTAAGTGCGCTCGGACGTGTTACGCGCTCGAACGTCTCCCCGTTATATATATAGCTCTCTTTTCTCATGGCATAACCCTCCTTTTTATAGTTCGTATTGTGCGCGGATCTTTTCCGCCTGCTTTCTTTTCCCGCAATCTAATAAAAAGATATACTCGCGTCTTTTGCTCTCCCTGGCTTTCCTGTTCTCCTCCGCCGTCGCCTCGAGATAATCGGGCGCGATTTCGTACGCCTCCCGAACGGTCGCAAGGTCTCCCCGTGTGCTTTTTCTCCATGCGGGCGCGGTCTCGTGCTCATAATACACGGGCAGCATTAAAATAAATCCACCCTCATATCGTGCTATATATTTTTTTTCTGTTCTCTCCATGGTCTCGCCTCCTATCTCCCGCACCCATAGCAGGGCGCGGGCTGTGTTTATCGCCTGTCTCAGGCTTTCGCGGTCTCGTCTTTTTCACATGGTATATCTGTTAAAACATAACTCCACGATGTGCCGTAATGAGTGACACCCCATACATACATATCAAGGGTATCATTATAATACACGATTTCGTTGAATTCTTCTAATATCCGCGCGCCCTCGTCTGATACTATATAATATTGAAATATTTCGGGCTGTTCGTCCTGCTCTCTCTCGAGCTCCTCGATCTGTTCCCGGATTTCTTCAATTTTGTTGTATGTTTCTTTGTCCTGCTCGGGTGTGCTCTCGTCCGTGATAAGAGTTTCGAGCTCCTCGGTCTTCTCCTCGAGTTTCTCGATCTCGTCGGATTTGTCTATAAATCCGCTTTCCTGCTCCCAATCTCCGAGCTCCCAAGTCGCATTCATGATTTCGTTATTCAAAACCGCGTCGAACGCTTTCGCAAGTGTGGCATAGTCTACATATCCATTAGCGCGTCCGTAATTTGAAATCTTGTTTCCGTAAAAATAATCTTTAAACATAATAACCACCTTTTTACCTTTCCGCCTGATCGGCTGTTTGTTTAGTTGTTTGTTGTAAATTCCTTTAAAAGTTCCGCTTTCAAGTCGTCGTTACCGTCTCCCGTCAGCTCGTCGATAATGTCCGCGTTACTCATTTTTGGTGCCTCCCTTCCTTTACTGTATCTAAATTATATCACTTAATGATATATAATACAATGATATTTTTTAACCACTTATAGCAAAATTCTTGATATAATTTAATAATATCACTTAATTATATAAATTTTTGCTTGTTCTTCTCCGCTCTCGGCTCTTGTTTGTCATGCGTTTGCGTTACAAATGTATTACAATTATAGGTTTTTTTGTGGCTTTATAGGTCAACTTTAAAACGTGGAAAGATCCGCTTTTTGAGGGTCTCCGAGCAGATCCGCGCCTGCTCCGCTCCGCTCTTTGCTCTTGACAGGCTCCGCTTTTGTGGCTATAGTCTTAAAAATTTGTGGATGTATTGCAGAAAGGGTGTATATATGCAAAACAAACAGAGAGATAATCAAGGGGTTGTTATTGATATATTAGACCCAAGAGCAGAACAGGATATATACAACGCTTGTATAGAGCATACAAATAGTTTTCTAGATCGTTATGGGTTTGATAGTATTGTCAAGCTCTCGCAATCACAATTTAATGCATGTTTGAGCGATATATATTTTAATTATATATCAAGGGAATATGATTTCAGGTATAGTGATCATAGATATAACATGTATGACATTGATAAATTAAATGTGATGTATAGAGTATACAAGCGTTTATGCGATATATACGATAAAGCTATAACACTTAATGGCTTTTGTTGCTTAACTGGTGTGGATGATATGACAATTAGGGATTTTAGCGATACAACCGGGAAGTGGGGAGGGAGGAAGGTAACTACTGAGTCCTTGGATTTTATCAAAAGATTGACTAAAGGACAAGAAAATAGTTTACGCGAGAAGCTGATCACCGGCAAAACCAACCCAGTTGGAGTAATCGCCCTGCTAAATCACGATTATGGTTACGCAACCCAGACCGTGCGCCATGAAATCAGCACGAGCAAACAAGACCTTGACGCGATCGCCTCCGCCGTTGGGGTGATGATCGAGCAAAAAACTTGATGATTTTTAAGCACGACAAAGCAAGCAACGATTTTTCGGGGTTTATCGGCTCTACTCTCTCCGACAAACTCGGGTTTGTCCAAGAGAGCGACAAAAACGGCGGATCGGCAAGCACTGTTGAAGCTGTGGAAGACTCGGCGGCTCTCCGCGGTCACCTGATACCGAGAGGGTGTACCCCCTACAGGGTGGCAGCTCACACGCGCGGGGTTAGTCCCCAAAATATTCCCTCAACCAAAAAGCCCTAATAAATAATATATATACCTTTCAGGAGAATAACAACATGACACACAAGAAGATAAGATTCAGCCGAAGAAAACAACTAAAGCTGATTAAAGAAGCATACAGGAATACACTCTCTGAAAATGCGGAGTTAAAGCGTAGATGCAGAGCACTTGAAACATCTGTGAAGTTGCTACGGAAAGTCCTTGATGATGCAACAGAACAGAGAAATGAGTTAGATAAACGGCTAAGAGAGATCGAAAAGCAGCAAGGAGATGGGATGTATGAGTTTATCAAACATCGGTTTTTTGATCCTCGGTAAAACCCAAAACAAGAAAGGAGTAATGGCATGAAAGCTGAAAGAAGAATAACCATAGACGGGCATGAGTATGATCCCGGCGAAGAGATATGGGATTTAGGCGGGTGGGAGTGTTCACACGTTGAAACAGACGGAAGACGAATGTATGTAGGTGATGAATCCCCTGCGAAATTGCCACCTTATGCACCGATTGAGAGCACAGCCATGAAAAAGAGTGGCGAAGTGTACATGAAGTATCCTGACGGATGGGCTGAAATATGACTTGTCATCATAAACCTCTTTCTACCCTCGGTGGCGGACATGAATCTGTCGCCGAGGGAAATCCATTAGTGAGGTAGAACTATGACAAATGCAGAGATATTGGAATGTATAAACAACGGTGGGTATGTAAAGCCTGATCCTATCATACAGGCAAGACCTGACGTTTATTTGTCGGATAGGGATAAGCCCTCACAGTTCACCAAAGACGAACTTAAAGGTGCAAAAATGAGCGGCAAAGGGCATATAGGGCTTTACCGTGGAAAGAAGATTGACAAGGATAAGTTTATGAGTGCCGTTATGGCATATATCAATGACGGAGTGGCTATGCGTAGGGCATATAAGCTCTCAGGACTTAGCCAACCGACCTTCCAAAAACGGATAAATGAGCTTTTTGCGAATGGGTTCTTGCCTTGGTACCTGTTTACTGATGGAAAGCCCTTAAATTTACAGTTTGATGATGACGAAATCAACAAAACACTTCGGGAATACAGGAGAGAACGCGGAGGAGAGTAATAAAATGGCACTAAACGCAGAGGAACAGAAGCTATACAATGCCTTTTGCAAGTTTAATCTCCTTGATCCTCAATATGCCTTTCCATTTATCGAGTTTTGTAAGAATGTTTACCTTCGAGACTATGGAAACAGGCATTTTATCAAGCCTTTGTGCAACAAAATGAAGAACGGGTATATGAAATACCTTTATAGCGTGGCTATGAAACATCCCGACGATGAAGAAGTCATCGAAAAACTAAACGAATTAAACACAATCTATTGGGAAATCTTGAAGATGGAGGCACAGAACCGTAATGTGGACAGCTATCTTCTCTATATCGAGAAAAATCGTAACCCTATTGATAAATTCTATCAGCCAAGGCGAAAACTCCTACAAAAGCATGGTGTAATACAGGGCTTGCAAGCCTTGATAGATGATGAATTAGATGTCTTGACGATATCTCTACCTCCCGGAACGGGTAAGACGAGCTGCGAAAAATTCTTCCATTCTGCTGTTGCAGGGTGGTTTCCGAGAGATTTTAGTCTCTTTTACTCTCACTCTGACAGTATAGCAAAGATGTATTATGACTCTGTATGTGACATAATCACAAATGATGTTGAATACACATGGAAGGAGATTTTTCCGACAATAAAGCTCGGAGAGTCGAACGCTAAGAGAGAGACATTTAATGTCGGCATCCGTAAAGATTTTGCTTCGATTCAATGTACATCCGTGTCAAGTAAGAATGCCGGACAGTACAGATGCTCCAAATTCTTGTTTGTGGATGATATGATAGGCTCAATAGATGAAGCATTGAATAAATCTATACTTGATAAGCTATGGAACGATTATGCGGTTGATGCAAGGCAGAGAAAGATTACAGATTCGGACAAAAAGATGTGTAAGGAGCTTCACATAGCTACAAGGTGGAGTATTCATGATGTTATCGGTCGTCTTCAAAGGATGTATGAGGATGATCCGACTACGAGGGCTAGGTTTATTGCTGTTCCTGACATTGATCCTGAGACGGGTGAAAGTAATTTTGCGTATGATATACATGGGTATACGGTCGAGGATTTTAAAGACATCGAGAAGCTGATGGATGAAATCTCCTATAGATGTCTGTATAAACAAGACCCCATAGAAAGAGAAGGATTGCTTTACCATTCTGATGAATTGCGCAGATATACTACTCTTCCTGATCGTGAGCCGGATGCCATCATTGGGGTGTGTGATACTAAGACAACAGGTATAGACTATATGTTTTTGCCCGTGTTTTATGTCTATGATAATGATTTTTACCTTGAAGATTGCATATGTGATGATAATACAGCATTTGCCGTTCAGATAGAAAGGGTATCAAATATTATCGTGGCTCACAATATGCAGCAGGTTGAATTTGAGAGTAATGCCGGTGGATCGCGATTTGCATTTGACGTACAGGACAGGGTAAAGGAAATGGGTGGAAAATGCAATATAACATCTAAAGCAACGGAAAGCAATAAAGAGACAAGGATCATTGTCAATTCAGATTGGATAAAGAAAAATGTTTTGTTTAAGGACAGCGAGTGTTATACAAGAAAAGATGACTATGGCAAGATGATGGACTTTTTGCTTTCTTATACCATGTCCGGGAAGAACAAACATGATGATGTTCCTGATGGCTTGGCGAACTTTGCAATATATGTAATGAGGAAGTTTAACAATTTTGAGACGGTGATCATGAGAAACCCATTTCGCAGATAGGAGGAAAGCCATGGACGCAAGAGAATACTTAGAGCAGATCGAAAGGTCGGATGAAAGAATCCGTGATTTGAGATTTGAGATTGAAAGGCTTGAAGAACTTTCAAAAAATCTTTCATCTGCGGCTTTTGGCACAGAGAAGGTCATGTCTACCAAAAAAGATGATAAGGTTGCCATGATAATAGCGAAGCTGATGGATAAAAAGGATCTATACGCAGAGCTTATTGGCGAAAACGAAGAAAAGCGAGACACTATCATAAAACAGATATACTCTCTTGATGATAACATCAGTTCTAAAATACTTTTCTCAATCTTTGTTGAAAGGAAAAGTTATCAGGATGTAGCAACAGAAACTGATTATTCATACGATCATGTGCGCAGGCTTTGTAGGCAAGCACTCAAAGAATTTAATGAAAAGTGCGTATTGCCTTAAAATACCCTCAAATGTCCTATAATATCCACTTGTAACTATATATAATGTATGGTATGCTATAACCGAAAAATTGTCATAAGGGCAGGTCATTCAATTCGACCTGTCTTTTTTTGTTGTTTAAAGGGAGCATGAGAAAGTATGCAGATAGGTAGAACGGAGATATTCACGGATGAGCGTGAGATAACCGAGCAGAATATCACACGTGTATTGCAAAATGCTTATGCCGAGCATACTCTCAATGCGAACAAGATAGAGGAGCTTCTCGAATATGAGGCAGGATATCAGCCTCTTAACAGAGAAAAGAAAGTCCACTCCGAGATAGATATTCAATCCACAGACAATGTTGCTCATGAGATAACCGAGTTTAATCTTGGTTTTAAATGGGGAAATCCCATAACCATTGTTCAGCGTGGGGAAAAGGATAGTGGAAACGAGCGAGAAGCCGAGGGAATATCTCTTCTCAATGAGTGCTATTCTGCCGAGGATATTAAGTCAAAGACACAGAAGCTCGGAAGGTTCGTAGAAATCGGTGGTATAGGTTATACCTACATAGATGTAAAATCCGATTATCAGGACGGAGACAGCTATTTCTCTGTCGAGGTTCTTGATCCAAGGTGGGCTTTTGTCGTTCGTTCAAACAGATATATAGATCATAGAATCGTCCTTGGGGTTACGTTTTCTCGTGGTAATGATGGTATCACCCGGTTTACTTGTTTTACAAAAGATCGCAGATTTGAGATTAACAATTATTTTGAAGAAGACGATGCCGGGGAGAAAAAGGAGTTTTGGGGCTTTGAAAATGGAATAGTATACGTAAATCCTTTAGGCGTTATTCCTATAGTTGAATGGATACGAGCACATGATAGAATGGGGTGTTTTGAACGCTTTAGAGATGAACTTGACACATTAAACCTGATGATATCAGATTTTTCAAACGATGTAGAGCAAAATACTCAGGCTCTTGTACACGCAAATGACATAGAATTTGCGATGGATGAAAACGGAAACCTTATAACGCCAAGGTCAGGAGATTTTATTGCAACAAAGTCTCTTCCTGATGGAAGAGCTCCTTTTATAAAGGCTGTTACGACAGATTATGATTATTCGGGGATGCTTAACAATATCGCTCTCAGGAGATCATGGATACTCGAAAAAGCGAATATCCCAATGAGGAATGAGAATACCAATGGAGCGACCGGCATTGCTATGGGTGATGCTACAGGATGGTCAGCGGCAGAAACCGCAGCGGTCAAACAACAAGGCATTATGGAATCCGCAAAGATGGATGAGATTAAAGTTATTCTTCAAGCCGTGAAGAAATCTCCATTTATCCAATCGGATAACCCGATGTTATCACTTCGTTATATAGATGTTGAACCGAACGTAAAGCGTATGAAGACATATGAAATGGTTACAAAAGCTAATGCCTTTGCGACATATGTCAGCCATGGTGTTTATGGGCTTCATGCTTTACAGGCGATAAATGCATTTAGTGATGTAAACCAAGTATGGGAAGATAGCAAAGAGATGATAGAAAAATATCAGGAATCTTTGTTTAATAAAAACAATGATGCGGTGGGAGGCATGGATGAACAAGCCCCCAATCAAGACCGTTTGCAAGGCGATGAGAGCGATCAGATTGACAACTCACCTGCCATCGACAAACAGTAAGGAGTACCGATATGGCTTTTGATGTAATAACATATGCAAAATCGAGGAAATACACCGACGAAACCGTAGAAGGTGGAGGGGCGATAAAAGGGAAAAACTGTGTCATAGACGGTTTCCATGAAGGCACAAAAGACGGTAAGAATGGCTTATTTGTCACATTCAAGTGGACTTTTGATAGCGGAGAAGAAGAGACATCTGAACAGTTTATCCCATATGGAGAAGATGGAGAACAGGGAGAACAGGGCAAAGGGATAAAATCTATCAGCCTTGTCGATCCGAACGAGCCATATATTGTTATCACATATGATGATGATACACAATCTCAACCCATCGAGATTCCAACAGTACCCGGAGAAGATGGATTCTCCCCAACAATACAGGTACATTCTGATACTCCTACAGAATATACGCTTGAGATTACTGACAAGAATGGCACGATCACAACTCCGAATCTTAGGGATAACAACCTGAGTAATTATATTCCGAATGCTGAAAAGGGTGTATCTAATGGTGTTGCAACTCTAGGTGGTACGGGAAAGATCCCTATGTCACAGATCCCTGATGGTATGGATGACATAGTTGAGGTATATAAAGACCCCGAAACAGGCAATTTCTATACTGACTCTGAATATACAGAACCACTTGTAGGTGAGTCAGGCATAATTTATTATGATGTTCTTCGAGAAGAGGACGGAAAAGCTGTCGGAGGTCTTTATTATCGGTGGAATGGCACGACATTTGTCACATTTGGAGATGCATTAGTCATTGGTGAAGTGACAGGAACAGCGTTTGATGGTGGAAGAGGGAAGAACTTAGAGGATAACAAGCAGAATAAGGCACTTGCTACGCAAAAGGTGATAGAGCATGAGCCTGTGTCAACTGTCGAAGAATTGGCAACTATGACACAATATCATGCAGACAAAAACATATGGGTTAATTCTGTACCGACTGATGAAATATATTTAACACACGGATTTGCTATAGGCGATTTTGATGGAGAATTATATGTTTTCCGTAAAACTGCATCGGGGATCTTTGACTATCAGATAACGGGGTCGGGTGGATCGGATATACAAGTATCAACCATGCCTGAAGCATCCGAAACGTATCTTGATAAAGTCGTTCAGTATATCGGCGGCACGGAACTTATGCCATATGGAACAAATGAATACTTTATACATGGATTCTTTTATGAATGCAGATCCACTACTACAGGCACATATCAATGGTTTAGGGTTCCTACATCAAAAGAAATACAGGTAGATATTCTTCCCGGAGCTAGTATCGCAGAATTTGGGAATATATATCAGTATGTTGGATACGATGATCCAAGTCAAGAGTTAATCAGAGGTCATTTCTATGAATGTCAGCAAGTTACGGAAAGCGGGCAGACCTCATACACATGGGTTGATATTTCTCCTAGTGGGAGTTCAGCACTCACATCAGCTCTTACATCAACGGTAAAAGTCGGCGGTGTAGATGTTGGAACGCAATATCCTGTTGGCGAACCGTTAGAAGGAATTATTCGAGATATACTTGCTCCTACTCTTTATCCTACATTTACCGACCCTAGCGCAAGCCTTTCCGTGAACGGAGGCACAAGCGTAATGGAAGTGGGAAGTACGGCATCAAAGACCTTCACTATAACATTCAATAGAGGAACAATAACCCCTGCTTATGGTACAAGCGGATATAGATCAGGTGTGGCAACCAAATGGGTTATTGGAAGTGGAGGGGATGTTGACGAGAGCGAATCTAGCAATGTATTTGTAAGGCAAGTGGACGACGATCATAAATCATTTATTGGAGAAGTAGCTTATAACATCGGAGAACAACCTAAAGACAGTAGTGGGAATAATTATGATTCCCCATATCCGGCAGGAGTTATAGTTACTAACACCATAACATTTGAATTTGTTGATCCGTTGTATGCAAATGTGCTTGATATAACGCAGATAGGTAAGTTTCTTGTATCAAAGGCAAAGAAGTATCAGGTGATAACTTTTCCTGCGCAGACCGTGGCTAACCCCGAAGTGTTTGATATACCTGCTTCATGGACGGTAACAGCCGTGGAAGTTGAAAATGAGCTTTCGGGAGCGTGGGAAGACGCTATATCACAGTTCACGGTTACTGATATAACGCATCAAAGTCTTGCAGGAGATGATGTAGCATACAAGAGATATACATTCAATCTTGGATATCCAACAGGTGCTAGGAACGTACGAGTTAAATGGAATTAAGGGGGAAGTAAAAAATGGCAAGGTCGAAAGGTACGAACAATTTCTCAGGATCGCTTGAAGTCAATGCAGGCGCGCCTCTTGATGCAAGGCTTGTTGTAGATACTCAAACTGATCTGACAGCGTTAGACAGTTTTCCCTATCATTATGTGGGAATGGTAGTAGCCGTAAAGGATACCGGGAAACTGTTTATGCTTATAGGGAGCGATCCTATGGTAAGTGCCAATTGGAAGGAAATTGGTGCAGGTGCTATAGACACGACAGTATACAAGCCATCAGGAACAATCGTATTTGAAGATCTTCCCACCTTATCAGCGTCTGTTATTGGAAATGTGTATAATATAGCAAATAATTTTACAACCACATCTGACTTTGTTGAAGGTGAAGGACATACCTATTCTGCTGGATCAAATGTGGTATGTGTAGACATAGGAACGGCACAAACACCAATTTATAAATATGATGTTCTTTCAGGTATAATCGACTTATCTGAGTATCAAAAGATTCTGCAAGTCACAGAGCTTCCGATTGCAACTGCATTAAATGTCGGCACAATATATCAGTATACTGGAACTACACAAGGTGGAGTTGTAAATGGACATTTTTATCAGGCATATCTTGATGATACATCAGGGGTGATTTCATATGGGTGGAAAGAAAAGGATCTTCTTACCTTTGATAGTCAGCTTACATCGGAATCAGAGAACGCCCCTAAAACGAGTGTTGTAAAAGCAGCAATTGATAAAAAAGAAGATACATTCCGCTTTACCACAATGCCTACAGCATCATCAACAAACGTAGGACAGATTATTCAGTACACGGGCGCAACAACGCAAGATTACACCAACGGATATTTCTACAAACGCGTAGCACAAGGCACAGACCCTGAGACTTACGCATGGGAAGCACAGCCTGTTCAAGAAGAAGATAAGTTCAGATTTACAACAATGCCGACAGCAAGCAATAGCAATTTAGGAAAGATAGTAGAGTATATCGGTGAAACCACAAGCACATATAGAAAAACGGAACAATATGAATGTATGTCAGATGGAACAGAAACAAAAGAATATATTAACAATACATCTAATTTTCAAAAAAGTGGAAATACAAACTGTTTTACAATAACATCAGGAAATATACGAGCGTATCCTTCAAATCCTGATGAATCGACTGCTATGGTTAAGTTGCTAGCCACTCTTTCAAATAGTGGAACACTTAAAATATCGAGATATAGTGATAGTTATGGAAGCCTACATGATACACATACTTGTCTAGGCACAACGGCAGGAGGGCGAGATTTGTATGTTTCTCCTACATGGGATGATGTGGGACAATCTCAAACAGTTGTTGATACGATAGATTTAAGTCAGTATGACGCAAGTGAGATATATCTTTCGTTTCAAATGACCGTAAAAAATAATGATTCATACGCTTCATATAATATTAAGTCTATTAAATGGGAATCTCCCAAGTATAAATGGGAGAATGTAGGATTTTCAGAGGACAAGTTTAGATACACCTCAATGCCCACGGCATCAGCAGACAATCTCGGACAAGTAGTACAGTATATTGGCGAAACAACATCGGTAGAACCGATATACACCAACGGTTTCTTCTACAAATGTGTAGCACAAGGCACAGACCCAGAAACGTATGAATGGGAGCAGACGAACGTACAGCCGACAAGCGAAGGCGATGAAAGAATAAAGCCAGAGATAACGGAGATAGGTGTAAAGTTTGATGATGGATTGCGCCCATATATCAAAGTAGATATATCAAAAATCATACCACCGTTTGCAGATGCGACTTTGAGTGATATTAAGGATATTGTAGATGCTTATTATAGTGGAGATATATCGCTTGCAGATATTCAAACTGTATGGAAAGCAGGAGATACAAAGACGATTTCAGTAGGTGCTATTGAATCAGGTGGTGGTTCTAGTAATGGCTATAGCGCACAGGATATAACCATGCGAATCGTTGATTTTGATAATTATGATTTGGAAACAACAGTTGGAAATAAAACCAAAAACCTTCTTACATTAGTTCCTACCGCTTATATTGCAAATAGTGAGAATAGTGGATATTCAATCAACGGTGGAGAAAGCTATCAAGGTTGGGAAGGTAGACCAATAAGAAATTGGCTTAACACTTCCTTTATGAACGCATTACCGAATGAGTTGCAGAGCATAATAAAGAACATCAAGAGAACCGTTGCAGGCGCAAATAGTCCAAATCACCAAGAAGATACTTTAATTACAGATACAATCTTTGTACCTAGGTCAATAGAAATGATTGGTAGTTCAACGGCATATACATATTTCAAGACACATAATGCGTCTATGGGGGCAGACTATTGGACTTGTACACCGAACTATCAAGGTGACGGAGATAGAAATATCTTTGTATCAAGCAATGGAACATCGACTGGTAACATATGGGCTTCTACTAAGAAGAAACTCGTTATAGCGTTTTGTATATAAAAGGAGGTAGATTATGTCAGAAATAGATATAGATTTATTACGAAAAGACGAATGTCAACCACTCACAACAGAGCAGATGGATGACATAAAATCACAGTTTCATCCGAGCAATATGGCGAATGTGAATATAGTGCCGTATGAGATATATTCTCCGAATGAACATGTTGTCGGCGAGTGGCAAGAAATGGTTGACGGAGTGTTGAAGAAGAAGCCGTTGTATGAAAAGACGATAGTAGATGCTGTTACATTGCCATCTATGAATAATGTCGTTGTATATGAATTAGGGAGTGGTTATATTATTCGAGATTATGATGGGTATGCTAAAGATAGTAATGGAAATCCGACATATCTGTTGAAATTTAGTGGCAATAATGCGCCGTTGAATATATATCTAAACACACCGAATATAGGTAGTATTAACTTCTCTATTGGAACAGGAGATGCAGATTGGATTGGAAGGAAAGTAGACATCACATTATTTTACACCAAAACAACTGACACTTGGCAACCTATATAACCAGAAAGGAGAAAACAATGTCAAAGAATTATATGAACGATTCACAAGCAAGTGAAATAATTAAATATATATCCGACACGATGAAGTTTCCTATTATGGGTGCTGGCGGTGGATTTGCACCGATTGGAACGATAAACTTCTTTGATGCAAGCGTAGCACCGCAAGGGTGGCTTGCTTGTGACGGAAGTGTTGTAAATATCGCAGACTATCCTGACCTTGCTACATATTATGCAAGTGTTCACGGTAGTAGCAATTTCTACGGCGGTGATGGTACAACGACTTTTGCTGTTCCAGACCTTCGTGGAGAGTTTTTGAGAGGTAGTGGCACGAATAGTCACGCTAATCAGGGAAATGGCGGTGCGGTTGGTGAGCATCAGGACTCAACAACCATCTTAAACGGATATATGGATATGCCCAATAATGAAGCATGGCTTGGGTTTACAGGAAGCGGAGAAGTAGTTGGGAATAAAGACTCGCAGATACTTACAGGTACAGATTGGAACTATGTTAAAGGAACAAGAAATTCAGAAACAAATAGATATAAATCCACAATTCGCCCCACAAACACATCATTCCTAATATGTGTCAAAGCCACCCTATCAGATGCAGAAATAAACGCATTTAATGTATATACACCAAGAGAACATCAAGTAGCTTGGTGGGAAGAAGAAATTGACGGTGTGTGGAAAAGGAAACCTGTGTATGAGAGGGTTTTTACAGGAACGACAGGAGCAACATCTGTATGGACAGTAATAGCCGATATAGGCTCTACTTGTATATTCATTGGTGGAGAAGGTGGTATTGTTTTTAGCTCAAATATGCTATTACAAGGTGGATATTCTATGGGAGCAAATGTTGATATTTTATATAATAGAGGTAATAATGAAGCAGAAAATGGTAAAATAGCAATATGCCATAATTATGAAAGTTTTGTTGATGTACCCGTTAGAATTATCGGTCGTTATATAAAAACAACCGACCAATGGCAAACTTCTTGATAGGGGAGGAGAGAAATTATGGATGGAAAGAAAAAATGACAGCACAGGAGTTTGTTGAGGGGATCATATAAATACATAAAACGATAACAAAGAGTCTTTTTAGAGGCTCTTTTTTATATGTCAAGGAAAAGACAATAAAACCTGTCAGAGAAGACATAAACCGCAGAACTAACTAATAGTCGCTCACAGAGAAGTGAGGGTAAATAATTCGCAGAAAGGTAGGTAACATTATGAAAACTTCAAACTACAAAATTCCGTACAATTTGCAGACATTTGCGGAGAATCCAAATGACGAGTCCAAAGAAACCCTCAACAACAACTTGATGGACAAGCCAAAGGATGATCCCAAGACAACGCCAAAGGAAACGCCGGATGACGGTATCGACGTTCAAAAGATGATGACAGATTATGCGAAGCTCAAAAGAGCTTTTGACAAGACATCATCAGAGCTTGCCGATGTTAAGAAATCTCTTAGAGAGAAGATGTCTGAACAGGAAATCGCAAGTGCGGAAAAAGCTGAACAGGATGCTAAGCGTGAGGAAGAGTTTGAGTTCTACAAACGCAAGGACAAGATTCATGAAGCAGAAAAAGCATATTTAAAGCATGGATATACGCCGGATGAAGCAGAGCGGATCGCTGTAGCTGAAACTGACGGAGATTTTGATGCAAAGATGCAAATCATGTCTGAGGTTGAGGAAAGGAAGAAAAAGGAACTCGAAGCAGAGTTCATAAAAAACCTACCTGACATCAATGCCGGAAGCGGCAATGGAATTATCACAAAAGAACAGTTTGATCAGATGGATGTGATCGAGCGTTCTAAGTTACGTAAAGATGATCCTGACACTTATAACCGATTGTTAGGTATCAAATAAACAACACAAACTTAGGAGGTAGAAAAATGGCTGCAACAGCAAACACAACTTTGTTAACTGATCTCCTTGATCCACAGGTAGTGGCTGACGAGATCAAACTGAAACTCATTCCGAATATTCGCTTCGCTCCGCTTGCGACACTCGACTATACTCTGCGAGGGAGAGATGGCGACACACTCACATTCCCGTTTTACCCGTACTCAGGTGATGCCGTAGATGTTGCCGAGGGTCAGGATATCCCGATCGACAGATTGGAGCAGGGAACAAGAGAAGTAAAGGTCTCTAAGATCGGTAAAGGTATTGAGTACACCGATGAGGCTCTTCTCTCGGGAAATAACAACAATATCGCATCTGAGGCTGTTCGTCAGATCACTCAGGGAATTGCATCAAAAATTGACACTAAACTTCTTGGTGTTATGGATGATGCAATACTTGAATCTAATATCCCCTCAACCGGCAATGTGGCAAATGCCATTATTGATGGAGTGGCACAGTTTGGCGAGGATATGGATCAGACGAAGATACTTGCTGTTCCATCTGATCTTTTCGCACGTATAACCAAATCAAACGAGTGGATTCAGAACACAGAGAAGGGTGCAGAAATCCTTATATCAGGGTCAATCGGTCAGATCGCCGGATGTCAGGTAGTTGTATCGGATAGGCTTAAAGCTCAGTATACCTATGCAAAGACAACGGATACGGCTATCGACGCATCAAAGACATACTACGAAAAGAATGATAAAGGCGTATACCTGGCTGTTAAGACACCTGATGTGGCAGATATCGAGAACTACTATGAGGCAACAAAGGTCAGCGATCCCAAGGCATTTATCGTAATGCCTGGAGCACTTCGCCTTGTCATGAAGCGTGACTTCCTCGTTGAGTTCGATCGTGATGTCGTAGATCAGACCAATGTTATAGTTGGTTCATCTATGTTTGCTCCGTATCTGTTCGATGAGAATAAGATCGTAAAACTGAACATTCAGTAATAGGAGGGGCTTATGGGCATGATGTATCATAGGCACAAGACAAAGAAAAATAAGGGAGTTGGGGTAAAACCCACTCCCATTTCTGAGTCTGTTGCTAAGAATCCTGTAGAGCCTGTCGAGGAAGTAAAGAAGGCTGATGAGGGATTCGCTTATACAAAGACAGAGATTAGTCGTTCGACTACAGAACGATTGAAAGAGATTGGTACCGAGATTGGTATTGAAGACGCTGACAACAAGACAGGTGGTGAGTTGAAGAAGCTCATCATTGAGAAGTTAGGACTGTGATAATATGGATGCACGATATAAAGTAATAAAATATTTTGAGGATTTACAGGACGATAATCATCCTTACAATGTGGGGGATATATACCCAAGAGAGGGGCTGAAACCTTCACGTAACCGCATAAGAGAATTGGCATCACCTTTTAATCTTCGAAAAACTGTCCTGATTGAGAAGTATGAGCCATCCAAAGAACTTGTGAAAGATAGCGAGGAATGATCCATGACCATATCAGAGATGAAAGATATGATATTTGCCGATCTGAAAGTAGAATTATCGACAGATGGTGTACTTGATGAAAATATGCTATTACGAAAGATTGATGGAGCTATCCGTGAAGTAAAGTCTGCGAGAAACTATCCATCCTCTTATACGGAAGAAATGATAGATGCAGATATGGGGAAATTCTATATGAACATAAAACGAATAGCTCTATATGATTACAATCAAATCGGCATTGAAGGTCAATCTGTATCATCGGAAAATGGGGAAAGTCGTACTTTTGTAAACAGAAATTCCCTGTTTTATGGCATAATTCCATTCGCTAATTCATAAGGGGAGATATAAAATGTGGGAGGCTATAGAAGAGTTGGTTGCATCAGGTCAGGCGTGGTTTGTCCTGATCATAGTCGGGCTTGTGGTTTTCGCAATACGACAAGGGTATATGAAGGTCAAGACCGAGAAAGTCATTATCGGGCGCGATTCAAAAGAAACCGAGAAGCTAATTATGATGAAACAATCTGATTATGCTCATTATGCGTGTAAGGCTTTTGAAAAAGGGATACCACGATTTGATGGATACAGCGAGACTCTGGGTAGATTGATAGCTGAAATCACATATGATGAAATTCTTCGGTGGATAATGGTTAATCATATCAATGATTCAGAGTACTATATCGCCAACAAGCAGGAAGCCATATGGAATATCATTGTGAGTGAAACAGTTGACAAGAAAATGCGGTCAGAGAAGTTTCGCGCCATTGTTGATGATAATGTAGAACAGATTATCAGACAGCTTATCTCGATACGAGAGGATAATATGAAATGAGAATGTGTAGGAAGAATAAACAACATCTGATGTATGCATTGTATAAGGGCAAAGCAGAAAAGACATACCTCAGAGACAGGGATGGAAATTATATTCTCGACGATAAGGGGAATATGATTGAAAACAAATCATCCGTCAATCGACCTGCATATCATGATCCTGTATCGTTTATTGGCAATATTTCCTTTGCATCGGGAGAATCCGAAGCGGAAGCATATGGAGTCTCCGTAGGAGACTATGACAGTAAGCTCCATATGTTAAAAGACGAGATACCTATTGACGAAACATCCTTGATCTTCAAGGAAAGTACGCCGAAGTATGATAAGGATGGAAACCTCGATCGTGAAAGTGCCGACTTTGTGGTAGTAAAGGTTCAACCTTCTCTGAATACGGTTACATATCTTTTAAAGAGGGTGATCCATAGTGCATAATATCAGAGTTAAGCTATCCGAAAAAAGCATAAGGGAACTGTCTAAAAAGATTGCCTCATATTCGGACGAAATTCATACCAAAAACCGATTATTCGTTGAGAGGTTAGCAACTATAGGCATACCTGTCATAGATGCGAAAATAAGGGCTTCTAGGGGCGATAGTGAGCATGGCAACTCAACTCACATTGAAATACATGAGGAAAGCGATCAGAGAATAACCGCAACACTCGTTGTTGAGAACAAAGATATTCTGTTTATTGAATTTGGAGCAGGTATCAGATACAACAATTCAAAGGCTAAAAATGAAAAAGCAGCCGAACTAGGATATGGAGTAGGATCATATCCCGGACAAAAGCACGCATTCAGCGAGCATGGATGGTATTATCAAGATCATGGTGTGAAATATCATTCCTATGGTACAGAAGCTACAATGCCTATGCAAAGTGCTGTAACGGAAATCATATCACAGATACGAGAAATCGCAAAAGAGGTATTCGCTAGTGAATGGAGTAATTGACAGATATTGGTATATGCGTCTTGAAGATGTGATTGTAGGCGTTGTAAAGGATGAATCTTCGTCCTATCTAAGCCAATTCACGGATGATATAGACGCTATGTTTGTTACACAGGAATCAAATCCCATTCCGTCAAGTTTTCCGTGTGTGCAATTTCAACAGTTGGCAGGAGTAGACAGAACAAATACTCTTGACAGAAGCGAAACTGTGGCGATTATGTATTCAATGCAAGTCAGGGTATATTCCGAAACAAGTGAAATCATTGCAAGAAGTATTACTGAGGAAATATGCGATCAGATGAAAAAATTGCAATTCAATATGGTTTCAACCCCTGTCTCTTCGCAATCCGATAATCTCTTTGTGTATACTGTTAGATTCAGACGAATGATAGCAGCAGGGGATGATATAGTAAAATAAGCAATAACGCTAAGCGTTTTGCATAGATACTGACAATGAGGGCTCCTTATGGAGTTCTTTTTTGTTGCAACAAATCAATTTCATAAGGAGGTCAGAAAAATGGCTGATATTACAGTACCGGGTATATCCACGTTAAAGATCAGACTTGGATATGCGGCAGATTCGAGTACGTTTGAGACACCTTCTTCGGTGACACTACTTGGACGTATCAACTCCATCGGTGGAGTATCACTTCCCTCGGAGCAGATAGACGCATCTGCCTTGGAGGATGAAGTATCTCAGTATGTCGCAGGTAGACAGGACACAGGCGGTGAGTGGACTATAACCGTCAATACCACGGATGCACAGATTACCGAGTGGGAGGCAATCAAAGGTACAAAGAAGTGGTTTGAGGTTATCATTCCATCGGCAAACAAAGCGTATTGGTGCCGTGCCGAAGTACCGAATGTCCTTCCTCTTGGCGAGGTTGGACAGAACGAGCTTCTGACGATGGAAGTTACACTTACTCTTGTCCAGGTTCACGGATATGACACAAAGGTTGTTCCGGCAGGTGCATAACTGATGAAGATTAGGGGGCTATATGCCCCCTTTTTTAGTACAGAGAATATGGAGGAAAACAAAATGAAAGAAATAAAGATTGGAAACAAAAAATACAAATTACAGTTTGGATATGCTGTTGTTGCAAAAGGCGGCATTGTGAAGAAACTCATTGACTTGGAGAATGTTTTTTCTGCATCAAATGAGGATGATATCGGAGATAATGTTGAGAAGATTATGGGATGTCTTGCTGAATTATTCCTTGCAGCTTTACAGAAGAATCATTCTGATGAATTTGGATATCAGGTAAGAAGTGGCAATGGTCATGATGAAGCATTGGAGAAGGTATATGATCTTCTTGACAAGTATTTTGATTCAGAAGATGCTAATCCGATGGCACTTATCAGCGACCTATCAAATGAATTGGAGAATAACGGTTTTTTACATCATCTCTTCCGTCAGATGGAAGAGGAATCAGGAGAACCGAAGAAGTAATACATGATGATATAGAATTTAATTGGGAATACTACGAAAATACGGTAATTCCGCATTGGCTCTTTTTGACAAAGGGCTACGGAATAACCATATCAGACATTGATAACAGCTGTCCGGCTGATTTATTGCCATATCAAAAGGCGTTTTACAAGGCTTTTGAGTATGAAGATGAAAAGGCATGGTTATATGGCAGATATGTTTATGAAGCATTTGGCATAGTTATGCACAATGCATTCAGTAAACGAGGTCAAGCCGCAGAATACCCTGATACACCACATTTCCAACAGGATCAGATACATGAGATGACGGAAGAAGAGTATGATAATCTTTCCGAGGAAGAAAAGGAAAAGATGGCATTAAAGGCATTTGAGAACGCTATGTCAGAGACATTAAACAAGTTTGAAGAGAAGAAGGATAAAGATCATGAGTGATGCACAGACTATAGATAAGTTAGCCATACAGATAACTTCATCCGTGACGGGTGCAAACAAGATCGAGAAATTTGCAAAGTCACTTGATGTTCTTGCCGATACGACAGCTCGTGTCAAGACAAATACCCTTAGTGGTGTTGCTATTGTCATGAGAAGTCTTGCCAAGAGTGCAAATGAACTTGATTCTTCCAAGATCACAAAGATCACAAATTCTTTAGTAAGATTAGGAGAAGTAAAGCCCGACTTGACAGGTCTTAAAGGTATGTCAGACGCAATAGTCGGGCTTAAAAATATCGCCGATAATGCTAAAGGAGTCTCATCTCTTACCAATTCTCTGGGTAGACTTGCCAAGGTCGATATGGGGAAATTCAACAACGGTGAGTTTAATAATCTCTTATCTTCTATTCGTACTTTTTCAACAGAATTGGCACAAGTAGGAAGCATAGACGGGAATGTAACAAAACTTGTCGGAAGTCTTGCTAAACTTGGGAATAGCGGAAGTAGGCTTCAAGCAAGTGCTGAATCTCTGCCTAAATTCGGGCGTAGAGTAGTTGCTCTTGTTAAGGATTTCCAAGGGATCGGAACTATAGAAGTAGGAGTAGCATCGTTAGTTGATAGCATAGCTAGACTTGCGAATGCCGGAGCCAAAGCCGGGGTTGTAGCCAAGAATCTCAACGAGTTTGGTGATGCGGTTGTAAGGCTTTTAAACAAACTGAAAAATGTCGGGAGTATAAATACCAACATTGCGTCTACTATACAAGGACTTGGGAATCTCGCTAATAGTGGGGTAAAATTTGGCAATGTTGCAAATACTGTAAACACTCATACATCTTCGCTTGGGAATGGCTTTAAGAGGTTAGGTTCTCTTGTTGCCCGGACAATTAGTCCTTTCAATTCCTTTAAAAATAAATTGGGAATAGCTGATAAGCATTCGAAAGGTCTTGCAAGTACCATCGGACTTCTCTGTGTTAAGTTTTTTGCCCTTTTCAGATTGATTAAAGGCTTGGGAAGTGCTACGGCATCGGCACAAGACTATATAGAGGCATTCAACTACTTTAATGTCGCTATAGATAAGGTCGGCAACGATAGTAGAGATCAGTTTAGGCGATATGGCTATGAAAGCGCACAAGCATATGCGGATAGTTTTAGAGGACGGCTTACAAAACTCCAAAAGCAAATGACAGGGTTTGATATAAACCCGAATACGGGGGATCTTTCCTATAAAGCAGGGCGTTCTCTTGGTCTGAATGCAACAGATGTACTCCAATATCAGGCACAAGTCACACAGATAACCAACTCAACAGGACAGTTAGGAGAAGTATCCGTAAACGCTGCCAAAGCTATGTCAATGCTTGCGGCAGATTTTAGCTCTTTGACAAACACAGATATGACTCAGGTTCAAGAGAACTTCATGAGCGCACTTAACGGTCAGACGAGAGCGGTTTACAAGTATGGTGTCAATCTCACATCGGCATCTTTACAGCAGATAGCATATAATCATGGAATAGATCAATCTGTTGCGAAACTGTCTATGGCAACAAAACAGCAACTTCGCCTTATCGGTATGCTAGAACAATCAAAGGTGGCATATGGCGATCTTGGACGCACAATCAATCAGCCTGCCAATCAGTTAAGAATGCTACAAGCAGGATTTTCAAATATCGCAAGAACTATTGGTAGTTTGTTCCTTCCTGCTTTACAGGCAATATACCCTGTTATAAATGGATTGGTCATGGTTTTACAGGAGTTTTTCCAATGGCTTGCAAAGATTATGGGTGTAAAACTCCCGGATATGAGTACAGCGATAAAGCCGCCTGATATGGAAACTCCGGCTGATGATGCAGGTGATTTAGCTGACAATACAGGTAAAGCAGCTAAGAATGCAAAAAAGTTGTCTGATAATCTACAGGGTTTTGATGAGATCAACAAACTCGATAAGATAGATGATGCCACAGGCAATGGTGGAAACGGTGGTAAAGGTATAGGTGATTTTGACCTTTCCAATGATATATCCGATCTGTTGAAGAACTACGAAAAAATATGGAATGATGCATTCAATTCTACTCAAAATAAAGCTTATAAATGGGCTAAGAAGATAAAAGATGCTCTTCTTAAAGGGTGGAATAACGGTGGAGATTTTACATTCCTCGGACTTGAACTTGGTCAGAAAATATCCGAGAAGTTATCAAAAATACCTTGGGAGAAGATACAGGCAGGTGTAACCAAGGTAACAAGGGCTTTTGCAACATTCCTTAATGGTGTTGTCAAAGGAACGGATTGGAATGTCATAGGGCATACTATCGCAGAAGCCTTTAATACCATCATAGATGCGCTTTACACTTGGTATGATACATTTGACTTCCTTGAACTTGGAAAGAGCCTTGCAACAGGTTTAAACAAGATTATAAGTGATTTCAAATGGAAGAAGTTTGGAAATATGCTCGGTAAGAAACTCCGTAGCATGATCCAATTTGCTTTTGGATTCATCACAACCTTTAATTTTACGAATCTCGGAGACAAAATCGCAGATGCGATAAATGGGTTCCTTGAAGACATGGGTAAGGTTGATCCGAGAACCGGCTTATCAGGATGGGCTGAACTTGGGAAATCCTTATCTGATGGAGCAAAAGGCATTTTAGATACTATTATTACAATTCTCGACAAGGCAGATTGGGATAAGATCGGAGAAGCTATAGTAGACTTCTTTGAGCAGATAGATTGGGCGGGAGTCTTATCTAAGCTTGCCAAGGTATTTGCGAAACTTGCATCGGGAGCATGGAAGGCTCTTACAAGTGCGTTTAAGAAGAATCCCGAAGCCATGACACAAAGCATTATTGCAATCATAGGTGGTTTGTTTGCCTTTGGTAAGCTAAAAGGATTGATCGGTATTATCAAGACTTCTCTTGGACGCATATTCAACATAGGCGTAAGTGGGGCTGTGAACAGTATCGGTGGTATCGGCAGTGGTGGAATCGGTGTCGGTGGCGGCGGTGGTCTGTTTGGAAAGCTATTTAGTAAGTTAGGTGGAGCTTTCAAGACCTTCGGTAGCAATCTGTCAACCAACTTCATGACGGGGTTTGCTCCCACATTCGCAGGACAAGGACTTGGCAAGGGTATTCTTGCCGGACTTAAAGGTGCTATGGGAACAGGTATAGGCACCCTTGGATTTGCAGCCGCAGGTGGAGCCGCCGCATATGGGTTTGGTAAACTCGGTGGCAAGATGATAAATGACCTGATAGACGCACAACGAGATGAAGAGCAGACAAGACATGAAGGATATAAGCTCAAAGGTCGTTCAAATAGTGCTGTAACGGCAGCAAATACCAATAAGCACGCTAAAGAGAATGATCGTATTTCTCGGTATACTGACGCAGGAGCTAGGCGTGTTGCTCAAACTCGTGAATATTTCAGCTCTCAAAAGGATTTGCACGATGCCGAGGTAAGATACAATAAACAGGCAAAAGAGCATGACAGAATTATTGCTGACCTTAATAAACGGTATAAAGAGGGTAAGATCACTCGTGAAGCGTATGAATATGCTTTAGAGCGAGAAGTCAACATATATGGTGCAGAAGCGCAGGAGATACTCAAAGCAAGGGCAGCCCATCAGAGTATAGAGAGTGAGCTTCGCCGTGAACAAGGCATTCAGAAGAAACTAAATGCTCTTAAAGATGCCGGGGTTATATCAAGCAAACGATATAAGAAAGCGTTAGATCAAGCTATAGCAAGCGGAAAGAATGAAACACAAGCGATAAGCACGGCAATCTCTAACACTAAGGCATATAAGAATGCCACACTAGAGCTTACAGACAAGCTGACAAAAGCAAATGTTCCATCAGAGCAACAAAGAGTTATTCTTGGTAAACTTAAAACCGCACTCATGGAAGGCAGAATTTCCATGAAGGAGTATAAGAATATCGTTGAATCAAGCGGTAATAGTGTTCAGAAACTAACCAAGAGGATAAGCAACATACCTGCCAAGAAGAAGACTACTCTCATATTTAATCAGACAGGGTTTGAGAACATACAAAAATATTTGAGAAGTATCCCAAGGACAATACCTGTTAATGTTCAAGCGACCACAACAGGCGGTCAACAGATGTCAGGGTCTGAATATCGGTCGAGAACGGCTGTGGGGAATATTGTAAACAGTTACCAACTATCAGAATGGCAAAGAGCAGGAAGAATAAAGTTTGGCTCGGACGGAACAATATTCTTGAAGAAGGATTTATATAAAATATATGCCGATCAATTCAAAAGAGCGAATTACAAGGTTAAGAAATTTGCACAGGGTGGATTTGTTGAAGACGGCTTATTTACCATGAACAAAGGAGAAATGGCAGGTAAATTTGACAATGGTAAATCCGTGGTGGCAAACAATCAGCAGATAACAGAAGGATTTGCACAAGGTATCACGAAAACGCTTGCTCCGGCAATATACTCTGCGGTTAAGCAAGCACTATCTGAATCAAGTGAAAGTAGCGATCAGCCTATCAAGGTATATCTTGACGGAAAGCAGATTGCGGATAACTCAGTGAAGTATATCCGTCAGATGAATAGATCAAACGGAAGATCGGTATTAGCATAAGGAGTGACAGTATGGCATTGGTTTTTGAAGTCGATGGAACAAGCCTGTTTCCGAATAAGATACAGAAGATACAGTATTCAAGGGAACCTATATGGTCAAGTAATACAAGGCGTAATGCCTCTGCCAAGATGACAGGAAAGATAAAGGCTTGGAAGTGGAAGTTGACGATATCATATGCTCCTAGTTTGAAACAATCGGAGTATAACACGGTGCTTGGCAAGTTGGCGAATTATACCGAGTGGCATACTGTCAGATTCACTAATGATGTCGGAAATACCATAACGGCATCTATGTATGTTGGAGAAATGAGTTCAGAACCATATTGGTTTGTAGACGGGCAGATGTTATATCAATCTGTTGGGTTTTCGTTGATAGAGAGATAATTCAGGGAGAAAACAGATGGAAGAACAAATTGTTGATGATGGATACAAAAACATCCGTATAAGAATGGACAGTACCATTATTGCCACACAAGAGATAATTGATCATGTAAGTATATCATATGGATGTACAGATGGCTCGGCTCCGGCATTCGGTGGCACATACTCTCCTCATTGTGAAATTGAGATAAACAGTAATGACATCATGGGGGATGAAAACCTATCTCATATTAGGATGGGTAAGCAATTCTACATTGAATGTGAGCTTACCGAGGGTACATATACAAATATGGGTGTATTTGAGATAAATCAGCCCCCGATGTATACTGACGATTACAGCATCAGTTTCTCAGGTGAGGGTATGCTCGGATCAGTTCTTGATAGAACCAAGATGGATTGGTCACTTATGCAAAGCTACTCATCTAAGGGTATTATTACGGTCAATCAAGCTCTCAAAATGTTCGAAGATCAATTCGGAATAAGCGTTTCTATGAGAAGTGACACAGAGTCAGATTATGGAAGTGCGAAGGTCATAGTTCCTCTCAAACTGAGGAAGTGGAAGAAGGGTGTTGCTTTTAAGAAGAGATTCGTAAAGATCACGGCAAGAGAGTGGTTAGCAGGGCTTGCTACTCTGATGATGGGGAATGTTGTTGAATATGGAAATACTATATCCATAGTTACTATCGGCGAAGCATGGGATAATGGAACTGTTACCGAAGGTAAGTATTTTTCAGAGGATTCATATGTTTCGGACTATCAATCTGAAAAGATTCCGTATGCTCCTAATTCCCTAATTTTGAATACTTATGAAACTCTTCCTGTTAAGACAAAGAGCAAAACTAAGACGACGACACATGGATTTTGTTATATCGAGGAATGCACAAGTCGTTCTGTATACTCACATATTGACATAGATCAGAAAAACCCAAATAAGTACAATGTATATGTTGATTGCCAATGGATAGGTAAGTCGTTTGAGACATTTTATTACAATGGTGGTGATCCATATGAAGAAACGGATATGGAAGATGATTATCCCTCGTATAACATAATGGCATCAAAATTTGCATATGTTCCTTGCTCATTTGAATTTAGTGGATGGCATGAGATGTTTACTCCCGGAAAGTTTGTGCAGATACAGACAAGTCAGAAGAACACAGAGACACAAGAAACTAGCTATTCTTATGTCTATGCCTATATTATGGAAATGACTCTTAATTGGGATGGAACAATTACTGTCAATGTTTCATCCTCATATAACGGAGATTCTGCGTCCGTAACCGTAACTATCGGACATGATGATGTTGCGGATGCATGGAATAGTGGAACGAATATTGAAGAGCAAGCGACAGAAGAAATATCTTTACCTTCAGGGAAATGGACTGTAGAAAAAAGATCATCAGCATATGGGTACTCATTTCCATGGCAATATTCGTTTCTTCATGACGATGCTGTGCATATGTTAAGTTATGCGACTTCGGGATCACCAACTCATGCAGTATGGGATGGAACAAATGTTGCTTCTAGTTTTGAAATTCCATATAATACAAATAATATTTATGGTGCAACATCTTACAATGGCAGTATTTATATCTTGTACAGAATTACTAATAATAACCATTATGATTATGAATTGTATAAATATGATTCGGACATTAGTAACTGGACACTTATAAATACTATGTCTACATCTTCATCAAATTTTGTTCTATCACATTTGTTTGTATACAATGATAGATTATGCACATTTAAAAGTATCTACGGTTATTATTATCTTGAATCCTGTGGTGTCTATTATTTAGAAGATGATGAATGGACTCATTATTTTGATGTTGACTATGCGATAGCTAGTTCTCCTGTATCAGGAGATGTTACTGTTATCCCTAATAACGATGAATTATATGTAATAGGTTCGGTTTCATACTTGAATGCACTGGGAAATATAAAAACAATACTTCATTGGGATGGTTTAAAATGGGATATTGATGATACTCTCCCACTTACTCAATATTCATATCTATTAGGGTTTGCATATGATAATCATATATATATATCGGGATATAATAATACAAGAGATATTTATGTTAAACAATACGATGAATGGTTTCAAGTATCATCTGACAACTTAGGATACAGTTCTTTCGCACATGAACCTGTATTATTTCAAAATAAAGTTATATATTGTCACCAATCAATTATTTTATCGTGGAATCCAAACGGATAGGAGGTATCACTATGAAAACAGTAGCACTAAGCATCATGGTAGCAGTCGTTCTTGAAGCGGTCGTTGAGTATATCAAGACCATAATCAAGATGATTGAGGATGGACAGTTTAAAACGGCTATTACACAGGGTATAACGATCCTGCTAGGGATAGCATTTGCGTTCTTCTTCAATCTCCAACTATTCAACGATGCCTTGTCAGAGTTCTATGAGGGGCTACATATCGAGCCTATGATAGATATTATTTTGACAGGTATCCTGTTTAGCCGAGGGTCTAACTACTTTAGCGACTTGGTATCAAGACTCATCCCGAAAAAGCCACAGAGCATACAGATTATGTATGGGGATGGTACAAGCAAGGATGAATTTCTTGGAATAAAGTCAGAAGATGGAGGTGATTGATATGTCAGTTATCATCGGATCTGCAAGAATTGATGAGCATGGATCAGCTCATGGAGGATCAGCAGGAGATCAGAAACAGACATCTAAGCCGGACTTCCGAGGAGAGGTAAGTATGCAAGATTTTTATGTGCATAGCAAGGGATGGTATATTTTCCGGGCAAAGAAGTCCTCGCACAGAAAGAAACTTGCGAAAGCCATGAAACAGGCTTGCAACAACCCGAACATCGGATATGACCAGTATCAGCGTGATGGAGTTGTGTCTAAAGGAACGAACACTAAAACCAAGACAGAATGTGATTGCAGCTCACTTGTGCGTAGGTGCATTATTGAAGCGACAGGCAAGGATGTGGGAAACATCCGCACAGCCACGATGCCGGATATGCTCACAAGATCAGGTCTGTTTGAACCGCAAAAATCATATACGAGTGGTACAAACCTTTTGACTGGGGATATCCTTGTTACAAAGGTTTCAGGGCATACCGTGATCGTAGTTGAGGGGAACGATAGCGACAGCAAGGTTGCTCATCCTACACTCAAAAAGGGGAGTACAGGTGCAGAGGTCAAAAAGCTGCAAAAGAACCTCAATTCTCTCGGCTGTCGTGACGAGAAAAACGCCAAACTACAGCTTGATGGAGACTTCGGGGCGCACACTGATGCAGCGTTGAGGAAATTTCAGAAAGCATACAAGATCGAGGTTGACGGCATATATGGCATGGAGTCTTATAAGACGATGGAGAAAGCACTTGGCTGACAATGTATGGTCTTGGTTGATAGATGTAAAGCTATCTTTGTTCGACGAACAAGCGTAAGTCATGCACGACGGTATGAGCCATATTGATAGAGGTAGCAAGTTTTGTTTTCTCTCTCTGTATTGCCCCTGTTAGGTATATGATACTTGGCAGGGGCTATTGTTTTTGGAGGATATTATGAGGGATAGGGTTATCAAAATTCCTGATTTAAGTGTATCAAATTCAAAATCGGTAATTCTACGAAAAAATATCTCCGATTACACTTTACCTGAACTGAATAGACTTCGTATGCTCTGTAATTTCACAAAAGATGAAAAACAGTATTTTAATCTAAAATCTAAAGATAAGTCAAATATTTCTATAGCCATGAGTATGAACATATCAGAATCAAATCTATATAATATTATTCGTAAAGTAAAATCCAAGATATCAAGAGTTTCTTTGTTATTCTCATCGCCCTCTATTTCGACCAAATTTGCCCTTAAAATCCATTTTCGTATTTGTCCTAGCCGTTGTAAGGATAATCTGTAAAAATGGAAATTACGGCTAAAATCCAAAGTTATTTGACCGTTATGCAATACCCATAAGATCATTTTCTCTTCGCACTTCATACATTTTGCGTTTCCATATTCCTGGTTGAGAGAAATGCATGAATTTGTAATCGCATGATTTTCTGAATTTGGTGTCGAAGTATCTGTCAATCATTTTGTCGATATCCTCAACTTCGATGTTTAAGAAGACATTGTTATCAATGAGATTGTTTATAGTCCTGACAGCTATACAATCTTTACTGTCAAGATCATCTACTCCCCAAAATCCATTATTTTCAAGAGATAATGCATGATGATATCTACCAAACTTCTCAAAGTATTTCTTTGAAAAAGTATTGGCTATGTGTATAAGAGTATCATGTACATAGGTGTTATGACTAGTTTTCTTGTGATCAAGAATAATGTCTAAAGCCCTATCTATGCTATCAGCGAGTGTAGATAGGGATGGTTTACCTTGTGTAGATTTATGACTAGCCTTATTATTATATATATTATGCTTATTGTAGAATTGAATGTATGTAATACATTCGCTATACTTAGTTTTTTTAAGATTACTAAAACATTCAGATGGTTTATATACTGGCTTTTCTTTTATATGTTCGGTATTTTTTGGGAGGGAGGTCAAAGAATCCCCATTTTTGGCTGCTTTTTCTTTGCGGATTTTGTAGTCAAGAGTATCCTTGATATCTTCAAGTGCTTCAAGCATTCTGACGACATGGATATATCTCCGATGATATTCCTTCTCGATGGTTATATATCCGAGTTCTTCAAGATGGTTTATGGATTTTCTGACGGTTTTTTCATTGAGACCACATCTGTTGGCTATATATCTTGTAGTAGCCACACAGGAATCAATCCTGTGATATGATCCGTCCGGGGTAGAGTAATGACCCTCCCTATCAAGGTTATTGATAACAGATAAGATGATTTTATCAGCCTGTGTCAAATCTTTATCTTTGATAATGGATACAAAGCACTTTGAAAATGACTTACCAACATCAGCGATACACAAAATAACACGCTTGTTACCATTGCGCTTCACTTTGATAAGATTCAGCTTTTCAAGATGATTTATGGAAGTGGAAACCGAATTTACACACACCCCGGATATTTCAGCGAGATATGCATTGGACATAGTACATCTCTTCTTGTTGTCCAAATTATAGATTATAGGGAAAATGATTTTGTCGGTAACCGTGAGCTCTGGGTTACCTATAATGTTATCAAACAGCTGATAGAACATGATATCCACCTCCCGTATGACTTTGGAGTTCCTGATATTCCCAATCCCGTTAAGATAATAAAGGTGTGGAAGTGATCGGGAGTATCACTTTTCGGGAGCTACCCTATCCACACCAGTGATTATTATGTATTCTCATTCTATGCCAATTTCTTCAATTTGTCAATAGTATATTTTCCCAAATTTATAAGTATATCAGAAAAATACAAGACTTGTATTACAATTTTAGGGTGGTAAAATGATTTTTGCACCAAACCAAAAAGGAGGGAAACAAAAATGTTCGACTATTCTGATTCGGACAGGCGTAAGGTGTGGGAGATAATTGAAGATGAAGAGAGCGATCGTAAGGGGATCACTCTCAGATGTGGGTTAATGATTTATGATGTTCTTCGTATAATGCTTGAAGCGGTGGGTGATATCGAAAAACATCTAAGGGAGGAGAAATAAGATGTGGTACAGGGAAGAGATATGTAGGATGGTTGAGAAAATCACAGATTGGAAATTCCTGCGGATGATTTATACAGCTACAAAGGTATTATATGAAAAAAGCGGAGTAGGTTGAATACCTACTCCGTATCTTTTTTAGGTATTGAGTCTACGAAATCCCAAAATCTTTGTTTGCTTTCATCTGAAAGATTCCAAAATCTCATGATCAAATCTTGTAGGCGTATATCTGTTGCGCCTATTTCTATGCAAGTTTTCAGAAAAGGATCGTCTGTTTCGGCATACATATCGCCCTCGCCTGTCTGCATCCAATTTTCATTGATATGAAAAATCCGACAAATATCAGCGATTAGTCTGTCAGATGGATTTCTTTTTCCATTTTCTACTAAATTCAAGTAATTACGAGTGATGTTTAGACGCTCAGCGAATTTTCCTTGCGAAAGACCTGTGTTTTCACGAACGGATTTTATACGATTTTCCATAGGTTTCTACCTCCTTTCGATATCATTCTAGCAAAGAAAGTGAAAAAAGTCAATAAAAAAGTGTTGACATCTGTTGACAAGTGTGTTATATTATCGGCGTAGGGTGTTGACAAAATCAACACGAAAGCACAAGATAAAGTTGACGGAGGTGATATAAATGCAAGATGTGGTGGAAAACGAAAAAAAAGAAGAAGCTGAAAAGTTGACAGAAATTTTTTCAAAATTGCCTGAAGATGGGAAGAATCAAGTGATCGGATATATGGCTTGCCTTGTGAATACTGAAAACACAATAAAGGAACGATCAAAGGAGTGAGGAGGAATGACAATGACAAAGGCGAAAAGCTTATCAACTCAATGCGATAGAGTCTTGGAATATATGAAGACTCACGATGGAATAACTCAGATGGACGCATTGAATGAGATTGGTGTCTGGCGATTAGCGAGCCGGATAAGTGATCTGAGAAGAATAGGCTACATCATAAGCAAGTCAATGGTATCGGTTAAAAACAGATATGGTGAGAAGTGCAGGATCGCCAAATACAGATTGGAGAGTTGAGTATGGAGTTTTCGGCAGAGAGAGAAAATATAATCAAAGCGATGGAAATCGCAATCAGGGCAATCCCAAATAAAACTACCATGCCTGTGCTGCATAACTTCCTCATAAGGGTTAAGGATACAGAGGGAGAGGTTATTGCCAATGGCATAACAGAAGGGATAACGGTAAAATTTGCCACTATCACGGCAGAGAGTGGAGAAGTCCTTGTAGATGCTAAGACGGTTCTCGTAGCCATAAAGAAAATGGCTAAAGGAGAGGTATCATTCAAAAAAGAGGGAGAAAAGCTTCTTGTAACAGGTGGAAAAGCAAGGTATGAGTTTCTTGTTATATCAGATTCTTTCCCAGATATCCCCACGGTAAAGGATTCTATATCGTTAAAAGTTGATTCCTTTACATTCCAAAAGATGATAAACAAGGTCGCGTTCTCGGCAGATATGGTAAGCGCAGACAAAATGAGGTCTTCTGTCTGTATGAAGATTAAGAATAACAGAATGAGCATGATTGCTCTTGATCTAAAGAGAGTGGCGATATATGAGGATGATGTGGAAAGTGATGACTTAGAAGCTATCATTCCTTGTAAATCCATGATGGAGTTGTCAAAATCTCTTGACATAGGGGATTTAGAGATCGAAGTATCAAAAAATCTGATAAAATTCAAGTTTTCTTCTACGGAAATGGTTATTCAGCTTGTAGCAGGTACATACTTTAACATCAGCAAGATGTTAGAAGCTGAAACTACCATATCAGTACAGATCAATAAGAATGAGTTCATGGGTAGTATAGATAGGGCTTTAGTCATATCTGACGATAAGCCTATGATTATAAGTGTTCAAGGTTGTACAGCAAGATTGTCACTACAAACAAATAAAACGCTGTTTGAAGAGGATATCGAGTGTATCCATGATGGTAATGATATAAAAATCGGAATCAATCCGGCGTATCTTATGGATGTAATAAAGGCTATTGATGATGAGGAGCTGAATATATATATGATCAATAGTAAATCCCCGGTGTATATAAAGAATGAATCCGAGGGGTATGTATATGTTATTATGCCAATCAATATATAGGAGGCTCATATGGACAAGATTAAACATAGAGTAGGAATAGGTATCTCGGTCATATCTGTAATCTTTGTAACATGGGTTTTTGCAAGCTTCATTGATACCAATACACACAATATGACGGATCAGAAATTTTCTTCGTGGAATTTCTTTGAGATGTGTCTATCGGACAGAATGGAGAGCAGATAATGAAACAGTATAAAAGACCTACGAGAACACAGAAAGAGGTGCTGACCGCACATGATTATGATCCAAGCGAGTGGCGGTATGTTGGAATGGTGGAGGATGAATATTTTGAGTATGTAAATCCTAGGACAAGGGAGCACATATTTTTAGATTCGTCAAAAAGGAGGTAGAAGGATGATAAAAGTACTCAGTTTATGCAAAACAAAACGCAAGCCAACTTATTACAAACTGGCATGCCCTCATTGTGGTAGTGAATTGGTATGTGAGCTTGATGATATTTGGATGGACGATCCTTATCACGATATTGGACGAATCACCTGTCCTGTATGTAGAACTAAGTTCAACTTCTGGATAACTGTTGATAAAGGTAACTCGTATGAACAACAACCGTTCTGGAGCGGTATAAGTGCTAAGGAAATTGACGAGGACACATACAATAATGCTCATATGGACGCATCTAAGTCTAGATTAAAGATGCTTATAGATGAAAAGGAGGCTGAGGATGAAGAAGTTAATTTTAAAGAAACTCATAATTAAGAATTTTAAGGGAACAGCGGAGCTTACTGTTGACTTCGGGCAGAGTACAACATGGATCAGCGGTAAGAATGCATCCGGGAAGACGACAGTTCTGGATGCTTTATGGTGGCTCCTGTTTGGAAAAGATAGTCATGATCGAGAAAAATTTGAAATCAGGACGCTTGATGCAGGCGGGAAGAAAATCCATCACACAGAGATATCCGTAACAGGAGAATTTGAGGCTGATGGTCAAGAGATCACTTTTTCTAAGACACAAAAAGAAAATTGGGTAAAGAAGAGAGGATCAGAGAATCCCACATTGCAAGGCAACATAAATGAATATGAAATCAACGGATATCCTATGTCTGATGCTGAATACAAAGAAAAAGTATCAGATATCATCAGCGAGGATATGTTTAAAATTCTCACGAATCCGGCACACTTCCCATCTATGCCATGGAAGGATCAGCGAAAGATCCTCATGGGAATGATCAGCAATCAAAACGATTATGACCTTGCCAAGAGCTATGGGCAAGAGTATGAAATGCTCTTAAAAGAATTTGATTTTGCCAAACCTGATGATGTGGCAAAGAAGTACAACAAGATCAAGAAAGAACTGTCCGAGAAGCAGGTCGAGATTCCTATCCGTATTGACGAACTGTCCAACACTAAGACAGATTGTGATATACAGGAACTCGAAAGTAAGAAGTCAGAGATTGAGAGTAAGCTCGCCACAATCAATAGCCGAATAGACTCAAATAGTGCTGATGCGGAAGAATTGCAAAACAGACTCAAAGAGTTGATGAAGAAAAAGTCAAAGATCGAGGTTGATGCAGACTCGGAGAAGATAAAGCACATAGCCGAGCTCAATGCTCATGTGTCCATGCTAGAGAGTGACATACATAGGGCAGAACATGATTTATCCACGGCTAAATCTTCCATAGATCAGCGCGAAGAGGAAAAGAATACTCTTACTTCGACGGCTTGGGAGTATAAAGATAAGTACGAAGAAGCTAGGAAAGAAGAATTTCCTGATCATCTGTGGCAATTCAATGAGAATGACACCATATGCAAGTTGTGCGGTCAGAAGTTACCTAATGACAAAATCTCGGAATTGAAAGAGGATTTCGCTAGGAAGAAAGAGAAAGCTATAAGCGACTTCGAGAATGAGAAGAGTATGAAGGTCGAATCTATCAAGCGTAATGGGGAAAGATGCACAGAGCGTATAAAACACATTGACGTAGAGTTGGATGCCCTGAGAAAACAGATAAAGGTCTACGAGGAAGAACTGTCCGATCTCGGTAACGAGTTAAAAGATTCGAAAGAAAAAGTGGCAAAATATGAAAGTCTCTCTCCGTCCTTGGATGAAAATAAGGAGTATACGGATGTTCTCGCTGAAATCAATAAAGTCGAAACAGAGTTAGATAAGACTAGCGAAAATGATCACAAGACTTTGCTGATTGATGAGAGAGACAGACTTATGGACACTCTCAATGAAATTGTCTCGGAGATCGCATTAGCATCTAAGAATAAAGATGTGGATGCCCGGATAGAAGAACTCCGAGAAGAGTTACAGGAGGCATCACAGAAGATTTCGGATGCCGAGCATATCCTGTTTATCCTTGATAAATATGTCAAGCGTAAGATGTCGGAGATTTCCGGCACAATCAACGCTAAGTTTGATGTTGTGGGCTTCAAACTGTTTTCAGAACAATTAAACGGCGGGATCAAGGAATGCTGTGAGATGACCGTAAACGGAGTGCCTTATGCATCCTTGAACTCAGGACATAGGATAATCGGTGGTCTTGACATTATTCACGCCTTGCAAGGGTTATATGAGATCAGTATCCCGACATTTATTGATAATGCGGAGACAGTAAATGAATACAACCTTCCTAAGATGGATAATCAGCTTGTTTTACTTAAAGTAACTGATAGTGACTTAGAGATTTCGAAGGAGGGATAGGCATGGCAAAGATATACGAACCTTTTTATGAGATCACAATATCGCTTGATGGGTGTTCGAGTGACCATGAAGCAGAATCAGCATATGAGATATTGCAAGGGATGTTGGAGGATTCATCATCGACATTAAAGGAGCTTGGAATAACAAGTGTAACAATGGAACTGAATGAGAAAAGGAGGGTAATGTGATGGATAATACGCAGGTGGCAGCCATAAAAAAACAATGGATTGATTCGATAACGGTTGATATTGATACCGTGAAAGATGCACTACCAAAAGGCTTTAACAAGTCAAGATTCATAGAGAACGCCGTAGCCGTGGTGATGGATAAAGGCAAAGAACTAGAGAAGTATGGATCAGTTCAGGTCATGAATTGTCTTCGAAGAGGTGCAATTCTCGGTTTGGATTTCATGAACAAAGAATGTTACATGGTTGGATATGGAAACAAGTTGGAATTTCAGATGGATTATTCCGGCATGGAGAAACTTGTAAAGAAATATTCGATCCGTCCTGTCCGCGAGATTATAGCGGATGTAGTCAGAGAGGGTGATGATTTCTCGGCAAGTATAAAAGATAGCATTCCTCAGATAAACTTTACACCAAAGATGTTTAATACGGCAGAAATAGTGGGAGCATTTGCGTATGTTATTTTTGATGATGGCGGTGTTTCATACTGTACTATGAGCAGAAAAGAGCTTGATGTTGTCCGTAGTAAGTCGAAAATGAAAGACAGTGGGGCATGGAAAGATTTCCCGGAGCGTATGTATCGCAAGGTCGCTATCCGTAGGCTCTTGAAAGATGTAGAGGTTGATTTTGAGAACGCTTTTCAGGGCGAGTATTACAACGATGATGAAGCGATACCACAGACAAGCGAGGATATAATTGACAGCGTTGCGGTAGAGATCGAGGAGAATCAGAACACGATACCTTTTGAGGTTGAGGAATAAGTCATATAAACCTTGCAATCCGTTTCGGCTTTGGCTTGCCTCGATATAGACTACGCTACTTCGGGGATTAAGGATTGTTAAAGTGAAACCAACAATGCGTAGATGGTGGTAGCACAATTCCCTTTTACAAGCATAGAGCAGAGGTTATGGGATATTGGCGTATGGTGTAATGGTAGTCACATCGGACTTTG